>Ga0209303_1000025_pt1 | contig 203599 bp, 169 predicted proteins | sample SidtaG_3_FD_187449 | JGI IMG/M metagenome (GOLD analysis project Ga0209303, IMG submission 187449) | Marine algal microbial communities from Sidmouth, United Kingdom - Sidmouth_Asex1 metaG (SPAdes) (version 2) | ecosystem: Host-associated > Algae > Red algae > Unclassified | place: Sidmouth...
ATCAGCCCGCATGATGGGCAGCAGTTGGCCTCGAACGCCATGAGCTCGTACACCGTGAGTGGAGTTCACGAGCCACGAACCTGTCGTACGGCCCTCTGTTGGCGACCCTGGCGTCGTGCGCGGCAAGGGCGAGGGGGAAGCTGGTCGGGCCGGCCTGCGGCTCGTGAGTGACGAGGGACGTTCCAGCCCATCAAAGAGCGTGAACGACATGCCATCGAATATCGTGATCACTCTCACTCGCGGAGCTACAGCGGCAACTGTCGGACTTGCCGCACTCGCTCGGGCCGTTCGAGTCCGTGCCGAGGGAGTTGATCGGGACGAGCGCGATCGTGCCGCAGGAGTGGGCAAGGGCACCGGCCGAGCAGCTTGCACACGTTCCGGCGGACCTGCTGACCGCGTACATCTGCCAGACGAGCACCACGCTCGCGCTCGTGCGCCAGGCGATCGACGGTGATGCCAAGCCGAGCGACCTCTGGAACGCGTTCGAGATGGCAACGGGGCTGCTGGAGACCGCCTGCGACATCGTGGACAGGGTGGAGCGACCGGCGGAGGAGGCGCAGGCGGCATAGAACACGGCGCCCGCACCGGCAGGGAGGCCGGGCGGGCGCCCTATCAGACGGTCACCAGCCAGCGCTCAGAGGGTCGGCCGGAACATCATGAGCACTCCGATACTGGCAACGCCGATACTCGGGTCTGTGACGCCCGGAGGAGCGTCGAAGCGGCCGCCTCCAATCGACCAAGACAAGCCAACTCCGACACTCGATTGGCCGAACCATACGTGTCTGCCGGCAACCGTTATGACGGACGAGTCATCGGTGGTTGTCAGTCCAACTCCTACCAGTCCGTATCTCGGAACGTTCTCCTTCTCCCAAAACACGAACACCGTATCGGCCGCTTCGGAGCCGTCCTCATCACTCATGCCATTCCGGTAGCCCAGACCCCAGAACAGCTCGCGGCTACCTTGGCGAGGAGTACGGAACCCGAGGCCGATGGTCCGAAGCCTGTAGCTGTCATCGGGATCGACGCCGACACCGTTCAAATCGACGTTGTACGTGTCGACCGACTCGAGCTCGAGCTGTCCGTAGAACCCGCTCTCGTGCTGAAAGGCGAGATGCCCGCCGAAAGAAAGCTCTGAAATCGTGAGTCGGTCAAACGTGTCTTCGAGAACGGTAGCTGAGTTGTCGAACGCCAAGCTCAACCGCAGACGATTTCCGTTGCTCCCCACCGTTTGCCCGTAGCTGCAAGTCGAGGCCAGGCCCGCAGCGCAGGCCAATACGGTCCGAAGCATTGATTTCAAGGTTTTCGCTGTCCTTCGAGAACGTGGGTTGTTGTGAATCCTGTCACGTTCTCGTACTCAACGACGGGAATCCTCAGCTGAAACAGTCGTTGACGGGAGTGATTTTTTTCACCGGTCGGGACTACCCTCCCGATTCAGCCGATCCCCCATGCGATTGCGCGTCTTGAGCGAACTGGAGAACAGAGCGTCGGCTCACTCTAAGAGGACGTCGCTTCCAGTACACGCACCTCGTCGAGCCCGGGAGTGTTGATCGCCCGACTCACCGTCCGCGCCGTCATCTCGTCTGCCGGGAGGCCGGCCCTCAACGGGCCTGCACGATGTTCTCCCCGCTCATCGAGATCGAGCCTTCGTGCGGCGCGTGGTGATCGCTCAATCCCTCCAGCCTGCGAAGGAAGGCGAACCCCCGGATCGTGATGTCCGGGTACGCCGCCCGCAGCACCGCCGCGCACCCGAGCATCGTCGAGCCGCGCGTGACGACATCGTCGACGAGCGTCACCGCTTCGGCGTCGAGCAACGCCCGGACAACACTGAGCGAGTCGGCATGCGTCGCTGGCGACGGGCGATCTGCAGCGCGCAGAATCACCGACGACTTCGGCACCGCCCTCTCTCTCCGAAGCAACGTCTCGACCGAGCGGCCGAGTCCGGCGTCACGGAGCTGATCGCACAGCTCCAACGCCGGCCACAGCGCGTCGCCACGACGCGGGGCGCGTCTCGGTACGGGAACTAGCAGCGCGTCGGGGCCGAGGTAGCCGCCGAAGGACACGCCGTGAGTGGCACTTCCCTCCCGCAGTCGCTGCACAATGGCCTCAGGCCTACGACCGAGCTTCATCCAGTCGCGCACGGTGCGCCCTCGCACGGCTGCCTCGCTTGTTCCGCGCACGCTGTATGCGAAGTGGACGCGGTAGAGCAGTGGGTCGAAGTCAGAAGGCGACGGCATGGGCCATGCCGACGCGCGGCAGATCGTCCAGCGCGTCGTCGAGCGAGTCGCGGGTGAGGACCTGCGCGCCGTACTCGAGCATCTCCGCCGCCCAACTCGCCGCGCTCGACGTGACGACGCTCTCTAACAGGAACAGCGATCGCCCGAGCCGAATCGCCTCCCATCCCTGGTGTCGCGTGCCGCTCGTCTCGCCAGCCTCCACGATGATCGTCGCGTCGGTCAGCAGCGCCATCGTGCGGTTGCGCTGCGGGAACATACCCTTATGCACGCGTGTCCCGCTCGGGAACTGCGACACCGCGAGGTGCTCGCAAGCAATCTGCTCGAACAGTGGGCGGTTCGAGCGAGGATAGACGTCATCGAGCGGCGAGCCGAGCACCGCGACCGTGTGTCCGCCCGCCTCCATCGTAGTGCGGTGGGCGATCGTGTCGACCCCTTCGGCGAGGCCGCTGACCACGACAACGTCGCGGCTCGCGAGTGCGGCGCAGAGCGCGCGAGTGCGGCGAACGCCGTCGTCGGAGACCTTCCGCGAACCGACCACGCTGACGCGCTGGCCCGCGTCGAGCGTTGCCGGATCACCGGCGAGGTAGAGCACCTCGGGGGCGAAGCGGCGCTCGAGTGCCGTCGGCTCGCCGATCAGGTCAGCCGGGGTCATGCGCATCGGGTTTGCCTCTCGGGAGCAGCGCGCGTGTCGGCTACGGCTGGACGGGATGACCGGCGCCGACGGGCGGCGCGATCAAGGGTGTCTCTGATCCAGTCCGCGCGTGACGTGCCCGCCGCCGTAGCCGCGTCGGTGTACGCGGCCAGCTGCTCGGGATGCACGCGCACGCTGCCGAGTGATTCGGTCGGCTTGTCCGGATTCGGCGGGCGACCGGGACGGCGCTTCGGGGGATCGGTATCCATAACCGCCGTTCTACCATTTTTCGCATATCGCGAAAACCTTCTCGTGAACGTCGCACCGGACGCCGGCGCGAGCGAGCACACGATCGATATGCAGCGCCTTTGCGGGCGACGTGTTCGGCTCCGGCTGGTGGCCGACGTCGTGACCGATGACTAGGAGGAGGTGATCGTGTCGAAGCCTCACGATCCGCCCATCGACACCGACGCGCGCGGGCGGCCGGCGCGGAAGCCTCGGCGGCGGCGCTGATCGCGGACGGGCCGGTCGGGACGTAGAATGTGGAGCTCCCCCCGCACCCGAGCGCCCGCCATGATCCAGACCGACACCATGACCGCCGCCCCGCTCGCCATCCCCGCCACGCATCCCGAGCGCCGGAAGCTCGTCACGACGAGCGTCGCCGTTGATCGCGCCGACGCCCTCGATCGGCTCGGGCTGTCCGACGGCTCCGCCGATGCCTACTTCGTGTCCGGTGAGTGGGTTCGGCTCGGGCGAGATCGCGTGCGACTCGTGCCGATGGCGTCGGGTGGCCCGCGCGCGAGCATGGCCTATGCGCTCGTCGAGACCGAGCACCACAACATCCTCGTCGCCGACGACGCCGACCCCTCCACCGAGGCGGCGCGGGCGGCATGATCGAACCTCTCGACACCGGCGAGCACGGACGGGACAGGTGGACGGCAAGCGGACACGAGCACGAGCACTTTCCTGCCCGAGAGCAACGCGTCGAGCGGCCCGCCCTGAAAACAGAAGTGACTACAAATAGGGTACGCGGGCAACGAGCAGCGGTGCGGAATGACCGAGACCCGCACAAACACTGGTGCCGAAGAGAGGAATCGAACCTCCGACCTACTGATTACGAATCAGTTGCTCTACCGACTGAGCTACTTCGGCGCGGGCCGGAGTATAGCAGCAAGCCTGCCACCGCGAACCCCGCCGGCGGGCGCTCACGCAGGGAGTGCCGGTGACCGACCCCGACCGTCAGACCGCCTTGCCGCCGGAACCCGCCGACTCGGCTACCGAATCCGGCGAGATGCGCCTGACACGACGCTCGATCCGGAGCTTCGTGATCCGCAACGGACGGCTCACCGGTGCGCAGGGCGAGGCGCTCGAGCGCCTGCTGCCCCGGTTCGGCCTGCCGTTCTCCGAACGCGCGATCGTGCCTGCCGAGGTGTTCGGCAGGCAGGCGCCGCTGTGGCTCGAGATCGGCTTCGGCAACGGCGACGCGCTGCTCGACATGGCCGCGGCCCGACCCGACGTCGACTTCCTCGGCTGCGAGGTGCACGCCCCCGGGGTCGGGCACGCGCTGCTCGGCGTCGAGGAGCGCGGGCTCTCGAACGTGCGGGTGATCCAGCACGACGCGATGGAGGTGCTCGAGCGCATGCTCGCCCCCGCCGCGCTCGAGCGCGTGCTGCTGTTCTTCCCCGATCCCTGGCACAAGAAGCGCCATCACAAGCGGCGCATCGTGCAGCAAGAGTTTCTCGATGCCGTCGCCCGCGCGCTCGCCCCCGACGGGCTCTTGCATTGCGCGACCGACTGGGCCGACTACGCTCAATGGATGCTCGAGCAGATCGAGCCCGACGCGCGCTTCGCGAACGTCGCCGGCCCCGGGCAGGTTTCCCCGCGTCCCGCCTGGCGCACCTCGACGCGTTTCGAGAGGCGCGGCGAGCGGCTCGGTCACGAGGTCGCCGACCTCCTTTACACCCGGCGCCGGGACTGAGGCGCGACGCGGACCCGGGGTGAACCCGGGGCGGATCCGCCAACGGAAGGACCGATGACCGAGACGCTCGCGCTGAGCCCCGAGATGATCATGGTGATGGGCCTGCTCGTCGTCACGATCATCCTGTTCGCGTTCGAGATCCTGAGAGTCGACGTCGCCGCCATCTCGATCATGGTACTGCTCGGACTGAGCACCATGCTGCCCGGGCTCGCGCCGGTGATCGAACGGGGGGATCTGTTCTCGGGGTTCTCGAGCAACGCCGTCATCTCGGTCATCGCGGTCATGATCATCGGCGCCGGGCTCGACAAGACGGGACTGATGACACAGGTCGCCTCACTGATCCTGAAGAAGGGCGGGCAGACCGAGGGGCGGATCATTCCGCTCGTCTCCGGCACCGTCGCGTTCATCTCCAGCTTCATGCAGAACATCGGTGCCGCCGCCCTGTTCCTGCCCGTCGTCAGCCGCATCTCCGCGCGCACCGACATCCCGATGTCGCGTCTGCTGATGCCGATGGGGTTCTGCGCGATCCTCGGCGGCACCGCGACGATGATCGGCTCGAGCCCGCTGATCCTCCTCAACGACCTGCTCCTGTCGAGCAACGACACCCTGCCGCCGGAGCTGCGGATGGAGACGTTCGGCCTGTTCTCGGTCACCCCGATCGGTATCGCGCTGGTGATCACCGGTGTCGCCTACTTCGTACTCGCCGGGCGCTTCGTGCTGCCCGCGGCACGCACCGCGGAACCCGGACGCACGTCCCGGGCATCCGACTACTTCGAGAGCGTCTACGGGATCAAGGGCGAGCTGATGGAGGTGCGCGTCACCGACGACAGTCCGCAGGTCGGCCTGACGATCCAGCAGGCGGAGGCACGGTTCGCCGACACCCCGATGATCCTCGCGCTGTACAGCGGCGACGTGGTCAAGGTGCCGCCCGATCGGGAGGAGACGGTCTGGGTCAACACCCGACTCGGACTGATGGGCGATCCGGTCCAGATCGCCGCGTTCTGCAAGGAGAACGGCTGGGTGATCGAGGGCGAACCGGACCGCTTCGCCGACGTCCTGAACGCGCAGCACGGCGGCATCGCCGAAATCGTCGTGCCGCCCGGTTCGGGTCTGATCGGTCAGACGATCGGCGACATCAAGCCGCGACGCAACTTCGGCACCAACATCCTGCAGATCTACCGCAGCGAGCAGGTGATCCGCCGCGACTTCCGCGGCCAGGCGCTGCAGGCGGGCGACACGCTGGTGGTGCACACGAGCTGGAAGGATCTCTACCGGCTCAAGCGCAATCGCGATCTGGTCATCGCGACGGACGTCGCCTACGAGCCGCTCCGACCGGACAAGGTACGAAGCGCCGTGCTGTTCTTCGCGCTCGCCCTCATCCTCTTCTTCATCAGCGACAGCCTGTCCATCTCGCTGCTCGCGGGTGCCGTCGGCATGATCCTGGCGGGCGTGCTGACGATCGACGAGGCCTACGACGCGGTCAGCTGGCAGACCGTGTTCCTGCTCGCGAGCCTGATCCCGCTCGGCATCGCGGTCGATCAGTCCGGCACCGCCGCCTGGATCGCGCAGCAGATCCTCGCGATCGTCGGAGACGTGCCCGAATGGACGCTGCAGCTCGTCATCGCCCTGCTCGCGACGTTCTTCACGCTGGTGATGTCTAACATCGGGGCGACGGTGCTGCTGGTGCCGCTCGCGGTCAACATCGCCGTCGCCGTCGGCGCCGATCCGGCCGTCTTCGCGCTGACGGTCGCGGTCTCGACGTCGAACTCCTTCCTGATCCCGACCCACCAGGTCAACGCCCTGCTGATGGGTCCGGGCGGCTACCGCGTCGCCGACTTCATGCGCGCGGGCGGCATCATGACGGTGCTGTTCCTGGCGGTCAGCCTCGGGATGCTGAACCTCGTCTTCTAGCGATCCGCGGGTGCGGTCTCGCGGCCCGGGAAGCGACTCGTCGCCGGACATCCCGCACGGACGGGTGTCGCCCCGGCCGACGACATGCCTCCCTTGCCCGTTGCCGGACAACGCGCGAGCCCGCCAAGGAAAGGTGAGAGACTGTTCCGTCGAGACGAACGGAGCACCGAGCGTGACGACGAGCGAGAAGACCCTGCTGACCCGCGACGAGATCGAGGCCATGCCCGGCACGGCCAAGACGCACTTCCTGAACGACAACGCGAAGCGGCTCAACAAGTCGCTCGGCGACGCGGCCGGCCTCACCGGTCTCGGCATCCACCTGATCGAGGTGCGGCCGGGACACGAGTCGACCGAGTACCACCGGCACTACCACGAGGACGAATGCACCTACGTGCTCTCCGGCACCGGCCAGGTGACGATCGGCGACGAGGATCACCCGATCGGGGCGGGTGACTTCATCGCGTATCCGAAGGGCGGCGAGGCGCACACGATGCGCAACTCCGGCGACGAGCCGCTCGTGTGCCTCGTCGTCGGCGAGCGCCTCGCGCACGACGTCGGCGACTACCCGCGCCTCGGCAAGCGCATCTACCGTCAGGCGGAGCTGCCGTGGAATCTCGTCGACATCGACGCGATCGAGACCCCCGAGGGCGGCGCGAGGTAGCGACGCCGCCTTCCCTTCCGGAAGGACGTCAGAGCCGCTTCTCGAAGAACACGCGATCGATCGGCGCCGGCTCCCGCCCGATGCGAGCCACGTACTTCCCGTAGGCGGCGCGCGCGCAGCGTTCCAGCATCGACACGTCGGCGTCGACGGCCGCGCGCAAGATCGGCGAGGCGTGATCCGTCACCGCGAGCCGGCCCGCCCGCGCGCGAACGCGTCCAGCCGTTCCCGGGACAGGGCGAACGGCTCGAGGTCGGCGAGGGCACGGCCGCGCCCATCGCGCCGAGTCCGATGACGGCGATATCGGCGTCGTGATGATCCACGTGCTCCTCCGGCTCAGCGGCGCGCCGTGACGGCGCGCCACCCGCCCGCCACGCTCGACAGCGCGAACGCGAGCGCCGCCACGCAGACGATGCTGGGGCCGGCCGGCGTGTCGAACGACCACGCGGCCCACAGCCCGCCGAGCGCCGATGCGACACCGATCGCCACGGCGATCGCGACCATCGACTCGGGCGTGCGGCTGAACGGGCGTGCCGCCGCGCTCGGCACGATCAGCAGCGCGGTGATGAGAAGCGCCCCCACCACCTTGATCGCGACGGCCACGACCAGCGCGAGGGCGATGGCGAGCACGAGCTGCTCGCGCCGAGGATCGATACCGCTCGCGTGGGCCAGATCGGGGCTCAGGGTCGCGAGCAGCAGCGCCTGCCAGCGCCACGCGAGCGTCGCCGCGACGGCGAGCGCGCCGAGCCAGATGACGGCGAGATCCGTCCGGTCGACGGCGAGGATGTCACCGAACAGCCAGCTGGAGAGATCCCCGCGCACGCCCGGCAGGAACGACGCCGCGACGAGCCCGAACGCGAGCGCCGAGTGCGACAGCACGCCGAGCAACGTGTCCATCGCGTGGGTGCGTTCCCCGAGGGTGGTGACGAGCAGCGCCATGGCGAGCGCCACGGCGAGGGTGCCGGCGAAGATCGACACCGAGAAGGCGAGCGACAGCGCGACGCCGAGAATCGCCGCATGCGCCGTGGCGTCGCCGAAGTAGGCCATGCGCCGCCAGACGACGAAGCAGCCGAGCGGTGCGGCCGCGGCGGCGGCGGCGACGCCCGCGAGCGCCGCGCGCACGAGGAAGCTGTCGAGCATCAGGCGGTGTCCGTCAGGCGGCGTCGTCCCGCTCGTCCACGTGATCGCGGGCATGCGGGTGATCGTGCACGTGCGAATGGTCGTGCTCGTGCCTGTAGAGGGCGAGCGCACCGCCGGTCCCCGTGCCGAACAGCGCACGGTACTCGGGCGCGGACGAGACGACGTCCGGCGCGCCCTCGCAGCAGACGTGACCGTTCAGGCAGATCACGCGATCGGATGCGCTCATGACCACGTGCAGCTCGTGACTGACCATCAGCACCGCACAACCGAGCTCGTCACGCACCGCCTCGATCTGCCGGTAGAAGCTCGCCGAACCCGGCTGATCGAGTCCCTGCGTGGCCTCGTCGAGCACGAGCAGCGTCGGCCGGGCGAGCAATGCGCGGGCGAGCAGCACCCGCTGAAACTGACCGCCCGAGAGCTCGCTCATCTGCCGCCCGGCGAGCGCCGGCACGGCGGCGCGTTCGAGCGCGCCGTCGACGGCTCCCGGCGCGTGACGCGCCGGGAGCTCGAGGAAGCGTCGCACCGTCAGCGGCAGCGTCCGATCGACGGACAGGCGCTGCGGCACGTAGCCGATGGAGAGCGCGGGCGCCCGCACCACCTGTCCGTCGCTGGGCCTCAACGCACCGATCAGCACGCGCAGGAGCGTCGACTTGCCCGAGCCGTTCGGCCCGACGAGGGTGACGATCTCGCCGCGCTCGACGGCCAGATCGACGTGCGTGAGCACTTCGCTGCCACCGAAGCGCACCGAGACCCCCTCGAGCGCGACCAGACTCACGCGCCCTCCTCGCCCTGGCAGCCGGCGCACAGCCCCTCGGCCTCGAGCACCGTGCTCTCGATGCGAAAACCGCTCTCGCGCGCGCTGCGTCCGAGGGCGGTGCGGCCGGGTGCGGAGGGTGTCTCGGCGACGGCGTGACAGCCGGTGCAGATCATGAACGCCGGATCGTGACGGATGCCGGGACTGGCGCAGGCGATGAACGCGTTCAGCCGCTCGACGCGGTGCGCGAAACCGTTGTCGACGAGGAAGGCGAGAGCCCGGTAGGCGAGCGGCGGCTGCGAGCCGAGACCGTCCTGCTCGAGTCGCGCGAGCACGTCGTAGGCGCCGAGCGCGGTGTGACTCTCGAGCAGGATCTCGAGCGCGCGCCGGCGCACCGTCGTGAAGCGAAGCCCTTCCCGCGAGCAGTGCGTGTCGGCGGCGTCGAGCGCGTGCGCGACGCAGCGCGCGTGATCGTGCTCCGCGAATCCCACGACGGCCCGATCACGAGACTCCTGCATGCGCGCATCCTTCTCCACCACTCCCTGAATGATATATCATAACTCCCGTCACCGTTGCCGAGCGCGATCACCGTGCGGACCTCACTTTCGAGGAAGATCATGCCGACGCTCTGCATCCTCGCGCTCGCCGGCGCGACCGCCACGTCACGCGCCGACGTGCCGCGCGTGACGAGCGACATCCCGCCGGTGCATTCGCTCGTCGCGCACGTCATGGGCGAGCTCGGGCAGCCGTCGCTCGTCGTGCGGCCGGGCGCTTCCCCGCACGGTCACGCGTTGCGCCCGTCGGAAGCGGCCGCCCTCGAGGCGAGCGACGTGGTGTTCTGGACCGGCGCCGTGCTGACCCCCTGGCTCGCCCGCGAGATCGGCAAGCTCGCGCCCGATGCGGTGTCGGTGGAGCTGATGGCGTTGCCCGGCACGCATCGTCTCGCCCTGCGCACGGGCGCGACGACCGATGGGCACGGACACGGGCATGGTGGTGACGACGGGGTCGACGCTCACGGTGACGACGTTCGCGACGGCGACCTTCACGAAGACACCCACAGCGGCGACGCTCATGGCGACGACATCCATGGCGGCGACGTCCATGGTGACGAAAGACACGATGGCGGCGAGATCGTCATCGGCGAAGCCGGAGCGCCGTCCGCCGACGCTTCTTCCCACGATCCGCACGGCTGGCTCGATCCGTCGAACGCGATGCGCTGGCTCGACGAGATCGCCGCCGTCCTCGCGCGCCTCGATCCCGCCAACGCGGCCGTCTACAGGGCGAACGCGGTGGAGGGTCGGCGCGAGCTCGAGGCCCTCGTGATCCGCACCGGCGAGCGTCTCGCGCCCGTGCGCGGGCGGAACTTCGTCGTGTTCCACGACAGCTTCCGCTATTTCGAGGAGCGGTTCGGCATCAATGCCGTCGCCGCGCTGTCGCCGAGCGACGCGAGCGACGCGAGCCCGGCCCGCGTGCACGACGTGCGTTCGACGATCGAAGGACTCGACACGGTCTGCGTGTTCACCGAGCCTCAGCTCGACGACCGGCGCGCGCGTGTCGTGGTGAGCGGACTCGATGTCGGGCGCGGTGTGCTCGACCCGCTCGGCGCGACGCTGGAGCCGGGCCCCGATCTCTACGAGCGGCTCGTCGACGGGCTGACGCGTTCGCTCGTCGACTGCCTCGCCGCCCCGACAGGTTCGGCCGGCGACCCGAGCTCGACCGGCTAGCGCCACGAGAGCGGCGTGTCACTTTCGCTCGCCGGTGCGAACCGGGCCGTCGCGTGTCTGTCGGATGCGTTCCCCCTCCCCGAAACGAGCGCCCTTCCCCTTCCACCGAGGCATGCTCCGCCTCGTCAACGATGAAGAGACGATGATGATGACTCCGGACCGAGAACGACCCGTCATCCAGGCCCGCACGATCGGGTGGCCGATCGGCACACGCGTCGCCCTGCTGTTCTGCTTGGGATCGGCACCACCGTTCACGCTCGCCGCCGAGCGCGATCTCGATGCCCACGAACACGGGGCGGCGACGCTCGACATCGCGCTCGACGGGGCACGCCTGTACCTGGATCTCGGCGGACCGGCCGACAATGTGCTCGGCTTCGAGCACGCGCCGTCGAACGACGCGCAGCGCGCGCTCGTCGCCGAGGCAGATCGCGTTCTCGGCACCGACGGGATCTTCGTCGCGAACGCCGAGGCCGGCTGCACGCTCGAGGAGGCGATGGTGGATATTGCGCTCCCCGAGACCCCGGAAGATGGCGAGCACGACGCCGACCATGAGGACGATCACGACGGCGAGCACGATGCCGATCATGCAGACGAGCACGACGCCGACCATGAGGACGATCACGACGGCGAGCACGACGGCGAGCACGACGCCGACCATGACGGCGAGCACCACGGCGAACACGGCGATGAGGCGACGCATTCCGAGTTCACGGTCGCTCACGTGTTGCTCTGCGACGATCCCGCCGCGCTGCGAACGGTGACGACGACACTGTTCGAGGACTTCGAGGGATTCGTCGACATCGACGTGCAGCTGATCGGGCCGGGCGGTCAGGACGGCGCCGACCTGACGGCGGATCGTCCCGTCCTGGCGCTCGAGTCGATCCTCTGAGCGCGCGCGCCGAGCGAACGGCTTCCGCGGAGGCTGCGCCCGCGATCGACATCGCCGACCTGAGGTTTCGCTGGCCCGGTCACGATCGCGACACGCTGGACATCGCGGCGCTGTCGATCGCCCGCGGCAGCCGTGTATTCGTGCGCGGCGCGTCGGGCTCCGGCAAGACGACGCTGCTGTCGCTGATCGGGAGCGTGATCCGGCCGGACACGGGCCGCATCCATGTCGATGGCGTCGCGCTCGACTCGCTCGCGGGCGGCGCTCGCGATACCTTTCGTGCCGAGCGCATCGGGTTCGTGTTCCAGATGTTCAATCTCCTGCCCTTCATCGGCCTCGTCGACAACGTGCTGCTCCCCTGCCGCTTCTCGGCGGTACGCCGCGCGCGCGCGATGGCGGACGGCGGCACGCTCGAGGCCGAGGCGCGGCGTCTGCTCACGGCGCTCGGGCTCGACGTGGACACGCTCGGCGCGCGCCAGGTATCCCGCCTGAGCGTGGGGCAGCAGCAACGGGTCGCCGCCGCCCGCGCGCTGATCGGGCGTCCGCCCATCATCGTCGCCGACGAACCGACCTCGGCGCTCGACGCGGACACCCGCCACGACTTCCTCGAGCTGCTGTTCGGCGAGGTGGCCGCGGCCGGCGCGACGCTCGTCTTCGTCAGTCACGACCGCGAGCTCGAGACGGGCTTCGACCGCGTCGTCGATCTCGCCGGCGTGAACACCGCGGCCGCGCAGAGTCGGGCTCGCGGCGTGGAGCCCGCACCGTGAGCCTGCTGCGACTCGCCTGGGCCAGCCTCGCCAACCGGCGTCTGACGGCCGCGCTCGCGATCCTCGCGATCGCGATGAGCGTCGCGCTTCTCCTGTCGGTGGAGAAGATCCGGCGCGACGCGCGCACCAGCTTCACGAACACAGTCTCGGACGTCGATCTCGTCGTCGGTGCGAGAAGCGGCGCGATCCAGCTCCTGCTCTATTCGGTGTTCCGCATCGGCGACGCGACCAACAACGTCTCCTGGCAGAGCTACACCGAGATCGCGGCGCGGCCGGAGGTGCGCTGGACGATCCCGCTCTCGCTCGGCGACTCGCACCGCGGCTTTCGCGTTCTCGGAACGAACGAGGACTACTTCGAGCACTACCGGTACGGCGAGGAGCGGTCGCTCCGCTTCGCCACCGGCGGCCCGGCGGACGGGGCGGACGGGGCGGACGACGGCGCGTTCGGTGACCTGTTCGACGCGGTGCTCGGCAGCGAGGTCGCGCGGACGCTCGGCTACCGGGTGGGCGACCCGATCGTCGTCTCGCACGGCACCGGCCGGGTCGGCATCGTCGAGCACGACGACCAGCCGTTCCGCGTGTCGGCCGTGCTCGCCCCGACCGGCACGCCGGTGGACCGGACGGTCCATGTGAGCCTCGAGGGCATCGAGGCGATGCACGCGGACTGGCGAGGCGGGGCGCGCGTGCCGGGCCAGAGCACCGACCCGGACACGTTGCGCGCGGCGGACCTCCGACCGCGCGCGGTCACGGCGTTCCTGCTCGGGCTCGACTCGCCGCGTGCGGTGCTGCGCGTGCAGCGCGCGATCAACGCGTACGCCAACGAACCGCTCTTGGCCGTGCTGCCGGGCGTGGCGCTGCGGGAGCTGTGGAACCTGGTCGGGGTCGCCGAGCGGGCCCTGCTGATCGTCTCCTCGTTCGTCGTCGTCGCCGCCCTCGTCAACCTCGTCTCGGTGCTGCTCGCGAGCCTCGAGGAGCGTCGCCGCGAGATCGCCATCCTGCGTGCCTCGGGCGCGCGCCCCGCGCACGTTTTCGGGCTACTCTCGGCCGAGGCGGGACTGCTCGGACTCGGCGGGATCGTCGGCGGGCTCGCGCTGCACTACGCCCTGGTGCTGGTCGGCGGAGTCTGGCTCGAAAAGCGCTTCGGTCTGGCCACGTCCGCCGGTCCACCGGCGGCGTCCGACTGGATGGTGCTCGGCGCGATTCTCGTCGGCGCCGTGCTGGTGGGCTGCCTGCCCGCCTGGCGCGCCTACCGCCACTCGCTCGCCGATGGCATGACCGTGCGCATCTGAGCGCCCGCCATCGTTCGCCGAACCATTTTCACGGAAACGCCACGCCATGCTCCGACGTCTGCTTCTGACCGTTGCCACCCTCGCCACCGTGATAGGCGGTGTCGCCGTGCTCGCCGAGTTGGTGCCGGCGAAGAACTGGGCGTGGAATCGGAGCGCCTCCGCCGACGCGTCCACCGATGCCGCCCCCCTGTCGCTCGGTTGGGAAGACCTGGTACCGGAGGGGTTCGAGCCGGCACCCGATCCGTTCGCCACGATCACGTCGGAGCAGCTCGAGAAGCTGTTCGACGGCAGCCCGGAATCGAACGCGGAGCTTGCCGAGATCGAGACCGCGATGGCCTACGCCCCCGTGGACGAAACGCTCGACGGTCGCCTCGTGACGCTGCCGGGCTACGTCGTCCCGCTCGACTTCGACGGCCAGACCCGGCTCGAGGAGTTCCTGCTCGTCCCCTACTTCGGCGCCTGCATCCACACGCCGCCGCCGCCGGCCAACCAGATCGTCATGGCCGAACTCGACGAGCCGGTGGACATCGGCAACGGCTACGAGCCGGTGCTGCTGCGCGGGATCCTGCATGCCGAGACCGTGAACAGCGCGCTGGCAGAGGCCGGCTACCGCATGGATGTGCAGTCGGTACAGCCCTACGAGCTCCGGTGAGGGTGCCGAGCGGCCGACGGCGGCCGTCGGGCGGCAGCGCGCGCCACAGCGTACGCGGCAGGCAGACCACGTCGAACCGGCGCCCGAACTTCGGCCCGATGCCGCGAGCCGTGCCGATCACGCGAAAGCCGTGACGCCGGTGCAGCGCGACGGAACCGATGCTCTCGCCATCGCCATCATCGCCCGCCATCGCGCGATAGCCGGACGCTCCCGCGGCGCTCGATCAGGCTCTCGAGCGGGCGTGAGCCGATTCCCCGACCGGTACGCGCCGCCGCGACGTAGTCGGAATTCTCGACCGTGAAGGGGAGGAGCAGGTCCGGCGGCGAATACCCGTGAACGCGCATGTTCTCCGCGGTCGACGGGAAGCGTCCGACCCGCGAGCGTCTCTGATGTCCAGATGTCCCGGAGCCTGCCTCACCCGGCCGGTCCGAGCGGCGCCGGCGCACCGTCGCGCTCGGCGAAAACGTTGCACCGGCCGACCGCACGGCTGGAATATCGCCCACCCGTACACATGATCGGGGAAGACGGCGTACCCGCTGGCTCACTCCTTCGCACCGATCGAGGCACGACGCATGAACGACGACGACCATACGCGCGGCGATCGCGATCACCGAAGCTCCCGTCCGTCCGGCAGGAATCGCCACTCTCACGGCGGATTCGGCGGGGGGCTCTTCGACGCTCTGGGAGGCGCGTCCGGGAGCGGTCTGTTCGATCGGATCATGCGCGATGTCTCGTCGTGGTTCGATGACGAGGACGAGCGCGGCCCGCGTCGATCGAGCGGTGGCCCGGACGACGTGCCCGGTGGCCGCACGCCGGGGCGTCAGTCACGCGACGACGCCCGCCAGGCGGACTGTTCCGAGGACTTCGGCGATGTCGTCGCCGGCAGCGCGTCCGCCCGGCGCAACGCCGTCCGGGCCGATCACGACGACTACGCCGATGAACAGGGCGACGCCTCCGGGTCGCTGCGCGGGCGCGGACCCAAGAACTACCGGCGCACGGACGAACGCATCACGGAGCTCGTCAACGACGCGCTTCACGAGGATCACGCGCTCGACGCGAGCGAGATCGAGGTAGCGGTGAAGGGTGGCGACGTGACCCTGAGCGGCACCGTTCCGCTCCGTCGTCACAAGCATCGCGCGGAGAATCTCGCGGCGAAGGTCTCGGCGGGACACGATGTCGACAACCGGCTGCGCGTCAGGCGCGTCGCGTCGGGGAACGACACGACGTCCGCGTCAGGGTCCACCGCCCCCGGCGGCCGACCGGGCGAATCGCGCCGCGACGCGGACGACTACGGTCACCCGAGCTGAGTCCCGGCACGGCTCGGATCACGGCCCCGGAGTTCATGTCGACGCCTGCCACGACGGGCCCGGGCCAGCTCGAACGCCGCCTCAGAGCAGACGCGACGTGTCGCCCGCCAGCCAGCCGAGCGGGTCATTCCGGTCGACCCCGTCCATGAACGGCCGCGCCCGCTCGGCGTGCGTGATCTGGTAGACGAGCCCGATCCAGTTGCCGATCAGCGCCTCGCCACTGTCGTGCCAGGTGTTGTGCAACCGCTCCCGCACCGCCGCCTCGGGAAACGGCGGTGGTGGTTCGCCCGTCGCGAGCGCCGTCCGGACGCGATCGCGATACTCGCCGAGCAGTGCCGTCGAACGCTCGTCGAAGTAGTGCGCGGGCAGCGGCGGGTAGAGGTCGTGGCGTTCGCCGATGCAGAGCCCGATCTCGCGCTTGTATTCCTTCATCAGGCTGATCCGGTCGTATTCCGGATGTCCCTGCATGAACACGGTGCGGAACCCGTCCGGACTGACGGCGAGTTGCGCGCCGGGCTCCTGGCCCTCGACGAGCACATGCAGGCCGGCCGCCTCGAAGTCGGCGCGCGGGATGTCGTTGAAGCGAGAGTGCGGCACCGCCATGCGGGTGTTGACGTCGGCGACGAGCGGGTGATCCTGGCGCGTCACCTCGTGGCGGAACACGCCCCAGCATTTCGTCGCGAGCCGTGTCCGGCGCACCCCGTACCGGGCGAGCATGACCGCGTGGGTCGCGAGGCACGAGCACAACGTCGACGTCACGCTCGCGTCGGCCCAGTCGATGACCTCGCGAAGCGGCTCCCAGAACACCTCCTTCGAGAGATCCGGCTGGGTGACGTTCGCGCCGCTGACGATCAGCGCGTCGAGCCCCTTCTCGCGGATCGCGTCGAACGGCTCGTAGTGACGGCGGATGTGCGCCCGTGCCGCCGCCGAGCGCGGGATCGCGTCGAGCGTGAACGGGTGCACGTGGAACTGGGAAATCGGATTGCTCGAACCGACCAGTCGGAAGAACTGCCGTTCGGTCGCCTCGAGCGCGGCATCCGGCATCATGTTCAGGAGTCCGACGTGCAGCGCGCGGATGTCCTGCGAGCGCGCCCGCTCCGGGGACAGCACGCGATTGCCCTCGCGACGCAGGCGCTCGTAGGTGGGCAGGTCGTTGTGGGCGACGAGCGGCATCGTTCAGCCCGGGCGTGCCGTTCCGCCGACCGTCCGATCGCTCTCGCCAGCGGGGTCGCCGGCACCCTCGTGCTCCGCTCGTCCGAGCGTCTCGCCGACGAGCTCGACGAACTCCGCCGCGTTCGTCACCTCGAACGCCCGGCGCGCGGAGATCGTGTACCCGTGCGTGTCCGCGATCGCGCGGTAGCGCGGCACACGCGCGCGAAAGAGATGCGGGAACACCCACGTGACGAAGTGCGTCGGGTCGATCTCGGCGACGTAGTCGACACCGTGCTCCTCGCGGTACATCGCCAGGTGCTCGTCCAGGAACGGCTCGCGGTAGTAGAGCGGTTTCGGACTCGCCTTCGCCCGCTCGATCAGGAAGCGCTCGTCCTCGGCACTCGCCTCCAGGTAGATCACGACGCTCCGCGCGGCGACGTCCGCGATCACCGCGTCGTCGTCGATCTCGCAGAAGCTGCCGCTCGCGTCGTTCAGGAAGTGATCGTAGCCGTAGATCGTCCGCGCCTTGTCGATGAACGCGCCGACGTCCCGCATCGCACGGATCTCGGCATCGAGGTGCAGCGCCTGGCGGCGCTTGAACTCGTCGAGCGCGAGCCCGCCGGCCTCGGGGTTGCCGAGCATGCCGAGGAACATCGACAGGGGCTTGAGGTTGTCGACGCTGATGTTGCTGCCGACGTGGATGGAGTCCGAACGCAGGAGCTCGCACAGGAACGGCACCTGCATGGCGCGACGCTTGACGTCGTCGAGGATGGGTTCGTCGAGGTAGCGCGTGCCGATGCGGTAGTCGACCGAGTAGTGGAACCAGTCGTCGTCGCGGAGCATGTTGGCGAGCCGCGTCTTGCCGACACCGGACATGCCGAGCAGCGTGACGCGCTTCTCGGGCCACGCGAGGAAGGCCTCGCGGCTCATCTCCACGACGGCGCTCCGGCAGGCGCCGAACACGACGCGGACGGGCTCCCCCCCGTGACGAGCGGGCTCGCGAGGCTCGACATGCCGGTGGGACCCGTCAGCTCTGGAACGTGTCGCAGGCCTGCGGATCGCCGGTCTCGAGCCCACGGTACAGCCACCGCTTGCGCTGCTCCGACGAGCCGTGCGTGAACGCCTCGGGGCGCACGCGGGCACCCGCACGGCTCATAAGCGCGTCGTCGCCGATCTTCGCCGCCGCGTTCATGCCCTCCTCGAGATCGCCGGGCTCGAGGAGCTGCCGGTCCTGGTGCGCGTGGTGTGCCCAGACGCCGGCGTAGCAGTCGGCCTGCAGCTCCGTGCGCACCGACAGCTGGTTGGCCTCGATCTTCGATACCTGGCGTTGACGCCGCTGCACCGACATCGACACGCCGAGCAGGTTCTGGATGTGGTGCCCGACCTCGTGAGCGAGCACGTAGGCCTGCGCGAAGTCCCCTCCGGCGCCCATGCGCTGCAGCTCGCGGAAGAAGCCGAGATCGATGTAGACCTTGTCGTCGCCGGGACAGTAGAACGGACCGGCGGCCGACGAGGTGAACCCGCAGGCCGACTCGACGCCGTTCTCGAACAGGGTCAGCACGGGCGGGCGGTAGGTCTCGCCCGCCTGGGCGAAGAGCTTCGTCCACGTGTCCTCGGTGTCGCCGAGGATGCGCGTGATGAAGTCGGTCGCCTCGTCGTTGTCGCGCACCCGAGTGGTCGGTGCGGAACCGATCGCGGGCCCCCCGACCGACGTGCCGCCGCCGCCCAGGAACGGCGACAGGTCGACGCCGAAGAACAGCCCGAGCAGCAGGACGACGATGCCGCCGATGCCGCCGATCTTGAGTCCTCCGCCCCCGCCGGGCATGCGCATGCGCCCGCCACCCGTGCCGCGCCGATCCTCGACATTGCGGCTTCGCCGCGCGTTCTTCCAGCGCATCAGCACTCTCCCGGGCGTGTTCGTTACGTCCCGGACGCACGGGACGGCGTCGCGGGGGTTGGATGCTAGATTGTGACACGTTGTCCGACGCGGATCAGTCCGCCTGCCGCCCATGCCCATTGCTGCTCGCGGCGCTCTCGCGAGCGACGTTCCGTCCCCTCCCCTGATCGACAGTCACGTGCACGTCGACGACGAGCGTCTCGCCGTCGATCGTGCGCGCGTGCTGGCCGACGCGCGTGCCGCGAACGTCGTCGCGCAGGTGGTCCCGTCGATCAGCCGCGCGTTGTGGCCGCGGGTCAAGTCGCTCTGCGACGACCAGGCCGATCTGTTCGCCTGCTACGGACTCCACCCGTGCTTCCGGCATTCGGACGAGGACATCGCCGAGCTGTCCGTGTGGCTCGGGCGCGAGCGGCCGGTCGCGGTCGGCGAATGCGGCCTGGACTACTTCGTCGCGGGAACCGACAAGGCGGAGCAACAGAGACTGTTCGCCGCCCAGCTCGCGCTCGCCCGCGAGTTCGACCTGCCGATCGTCGTGCACGCCCGGCGGGCCGTCGAGGACGTCATCCGCATGGTGCGTGCCTCGGGTCATTACCGTGGCCTCGTGCACAGTTTCAGCGGCAGCGTGCAGCAGGCCCATCGCCTGATCGATCTCGGTTACCACCTGAGCTTCGGCGGTGCGGCGACGTTCGAGCGGGCACGACGCCTGCGCGGCCTGATCGCCGGGCTCCCGCTCGAGGCGATCCTGCTCGAGACCGACGCGCCCGACCAGAGTGACGCCCGGCACGACGGGCAACGCAACGAACCCGCCTGGCTCGTCGACGTCTGGCGCGCGATCAGCGCGCTTCGCGACGAGGATGCCGAGAGCGTCGCCCGCGTGACGACCGCCAACGCGATCGCGCTGTTCGGCCTGCCGGCCGCGATCGGCGAGGACGCGCGCCGGCCGCAACCCGCCTGAGCCGACACGCCGCGCGGGCAGATCCTGCAAGCGCACGTCCCGGCGAGACGCTCCGGCGCTAACGTCGCGGTACCCGCGCCCCCGCGCGCGCCGAGCGAGAGCCCTCGACCATGACCGAATCCGTCATCCGCATCGCCACCGATCGGCCCGACCTGTACGCCTTCGAGATTCGCGGCGAGGTGACCGACGACGCCATGGAGTCCATGGCGAAGACCATGAACGACGCCTTCGAGGCGCACGAGACGAAGGTCGACATGCTGCTCGTGTTCCGCGCCTTCGAGGGCAGCGAGCCGGGCGCGACGCTCGACATGGAGGTGATCGCCTCGCGCATCCGTGCGCTGAGCAACGTCGCCCGCTACGTCGTCGTCGGCGCACCGGAGGCGGCCAACACGATGATCGAGACGATGGCGAAGCTGATGCCGGTCGAGGCGCACACGTTCCCGCTCGAGAATCTCGCCGAGGCGTGGACACTGCTCGGCGCGCGGCCGATCGAGAGCTGATCGCGAGTTCCGACGGGTCATCGACCGGGCGGCCTGCCCGGGGACGGTCGACGAAGCGTCGGGCCGGACGGAACGGCCGGAGCCGGCCGGGCCGCCGATCGGGCGACCGGTCAAGGCGATCAATCAAGGCGATAGGTCAGGGCGATCGAACGGGCAGCCGAGGCAGGGCAACCCGTCCGGGCAACCGACGAGACGGGGTCAGGCCGCGGGCGAGTCGCTCGGCCCGGCGACGAGTCCGGCTTCCCGTATCTCGGCCATGCGCGCCTCGATCCGGCGCTCGGTCTCGGCGATCAGCGCCGCGGGATCCCGACCTTCTGACGGGATCGGCGGCAGCACGCTGACGGTGATCGTGCCGGCGTGCTTGACGAACCCCATGCGCGGCCAGAACTCGCCCGAGTTGGTCGCCACGGGCAGGATCGGATAGCCCGTGCGAGAGGCCACGATGGCCCCGCCGATGCGGTAGTTGGGTACGGCGTCGATCGCCTGTCGCGTGCCTTCGGGGAAGATGATGACCCAGCGACGTCGCTCGAGCCGATCCTGTGCCTGCTCGACCATCTGCGCGATCGCCGAGCGTCCCGACTTCCGGTCGATCATGATGAACTTCAACACGTGCAGCGACCAGCCGAAGATCGGGATGCGCCCCAGGGATCGCTTGGCGACGTAGACGGCCGGGTAGAACAGCATCGCGAGAAAGTAGGTTTCCCACGTCGACTGGTGCTTGCACAGCACGACGCACGGCGTGTCCGGAATGTTCTCGCGACCTTCGACGCGCCAGTCGACGCCGCAGATGACGCGGAGCCCGTGCACGTTGGCGCGGATCCACGTCGTGGCGATCGGGTAGGCGAGATCGTAGGAGAACAGCCCGACGATCAGCACCGGCCCGCCGAGCACGAGCGTGACGACGATCTGCCAGATCCAGAAGACGACGGCGCGGATCGTCGCGACGATGCCACCGCGTGCGGGCGGTCGGGTCGTCGGTGCCGCCGGTGTCCGCGACGCGTTCATTCCTTCCCCTCGGGCGCGGGCGGTGCGAGCAAGGCGTCGACACAGGCGGCCAGGTCGTCGTGGGCCGGAATGTGCTCGAGCCCGAGATTCTCGTCGAGCGTCCGCTGACCCTTGCCGGTACGCACGATCATCGGCCGCGCGGCGACGGCCATCGCCGCCTGCACATCGCGAAGCGAGTCGCCGATCATGACGAGATCGGGCAGCGCGACGTCCAGCCGCGCGGCGATCGTGTAGAGCATGCCGGGGGCGGGCTTGCGGCAGTCGCAGCGATCGGATGCCTTGTGCGGGCAGAACGCGACGACGTCGATGCGGCCACCCGCCTCCTTGACGAGCTCGTGCATGCGCCGATGGATCGCGTGCAGCGTATCCACGCCGAGCAGGTCGCGCGCGATCCCCGACTGGTTGGTCGCCACGGCGACATGCCAGCCCGCCTGATGGAGACGCGCGATCGCCTCGAGGCTGCCGGGCAGAGGTTTCCAGTCGTCGGCGTCGACGATCGGCTCGCCGCGATCCTCGTTGATCACGCCGTCGCGATCGAGGACGACGAGCTTCACGAGGTGCCACCGCGCCCGCCGCCCTGCCCGCCGCCCTCCTGCCCGTCGGCTCGAGCGTCGAGCCGCGACAGCTCGGCGGTGAAGCCGCAGAGCCGCTCGACACGGGCGAGCAGCGCGAGCCGGTTGTCGCGCAGGCGCGGGTCCTCGTCCATGACCATGACGGCGTCGAAGAACGCGTCGACCGGCTCGCGCAACGTCGCCGTCGCGGTCATCGCGCCGGCGTAGTCACGCGCCGCGAAGCGTGCCTCGATATCGGGACGGGCCGCCTCGAGCGCGTCGGCGAGCGCCCGCTCGGCGGGTTCGACCAGCGCGTCCGGATCGATCTCGTCCGGCACCGGCGTCGCGGCCTTCCGGACGATGTTGGCGATGCGCTTGTTCGCCGCGGCGAGCGCGGCGGCGGCGTCGGTCGTGCGGAAGCGTTCGATCGCCTCCAGCCGCGCGTCGATGTCGAGCGGATGGGAGAGGCCCTTGGCGAGCACCGCGTCGACGGCGTCCGCGCTCGCCCCGCGCTCGACGAGATGACCGCGCAGGCGCTCGACGACGTAGGCGACGATCGCGCCCTCGTCGATGCGCCCCGCGTGGCCCTTCGCGGCGGCGGCGATCAGCTCGGCGATGTCCATGTCGTGCCCGCCCTCGCGGAGTATGCGCACGATGCCGAGCGACGCGCGGCGCAGCGCGAACGGGTCCTTGGCGCCGCTCGGCACGAGCCCCTGGCCGTGGATGCCGACGAGGGTATCGGCCTTGTCGGCGAGCGCGAGCGTGCGGGCGACGTCCCCCGAGGGCAGCGCACCGCCCGCCTGCTTGGGAAAGTAGTGCTCCTCCATCGCGACGGCGACGGCGTCGGGGTGCCCGTCGCGCGCGGCGTAGTGGCGCCCGGCGATGCCCTGCATCTTCGGCAGCTCCTCGACGATCGCGCTGACCAGATCGCTCTTGCAGAGGGAGGCGGCGAGCCGTGCCTCGTCGGCGTCGGCACCGGTCACCGGGGCGATCTCCCCGACCAGCGTCTCGAGCCGCGCGACCTTGTCGCCCACGCTGCCGAGCTTCTCCTGGAACAGCACCCGATCGAGCGCGGGGCGCATCTCGGCGAGCGTGCGCCTCTTGTCCTGCTCCCAGAAGAACATCGTGTCGGCGAAGCGCGGACGGATGACGCGCTCGTTGCCGTCGATGACGGTCTCGGGGTTCGTCGACTCGATGTTCGCGACGGTGACGAACGCGTTCATCAGCGCCCCGCCCTCGTCGCGCAGCGCGAAGTAGCGCTGGTTCTCCTCCATCGTCTGGATCAGCGCCTCGTCCGGAATCTCGAGGAACGCCTCGTCGAAGCGTCCGGCGAGCGCGACCGGCCACTCGACCAGCGCCGTGACCTCGTCGAAGAGAGGATCGTTCTCCTGATCATCGTCCCTGATCACGGTGCCACCGACCTCGCTCGCCATCGCCTCGACCTGACCCTTGATGATGTCGCGACGCTCGTGGAAATCAGCGATGACGTATGCATCCTTCAACTCGGACTCGTACTCGGCCGGGTCGTCCATCCGAATCGCCGCCGGTGCGTGAAAGCGGTGCCCGTAGGTCACATTGCCGGCCTCGAGACCGAACAGCGACAGCGGCAGTGTCTTGTCGCCGTGCACGGCGAGCAGCCAGACGACCGGGCGCAGGAACTCGTGCTCCCCCGCCCCCCAGCGCATGCGCCGAGGCATCGGCATCGTTCGGACGATCTCGGGAAGCGCCTCGGCGAGCACGTCGGCGAGCGTGCGTCCAGGTTGTCGCTGGCGGAGGACGACCCAGGCGCCCTTCGGCGTCTCGATCGTCGAGAGCTCGTCGACGCTCGCGTTCGCCGAGCGCAGGAAGCCCTGCAACGCCTTCGTCGGCTGCCCGTCCACGTCGTAGGCGGCGGTGAGCGCTGGCCCCTTTCGCTCGACCTCGCGGTCGGGCTGGCAATCCTTCACGTGCGGACAGCGCACGGCGATACGTCGAGGGGTCGCGAAACTTTCCTGCGCCGACGAAACCGTCCCGCGGTTCCGTTCGAGGAGCTTCGCCTTGTACAGCACGTCGAGCAGCTCCCTACGCAGATGAATGGCGAGAGGCAATACCGAACCGGCCGGCAGATCCTCGCAACCGATCTCGATCAGCAGGTCAGCCACGGGCGTCGCCTCCCTTCCCGGGCGTGCCGTCCCGTCCCACGGCTCCACCCGCCGATACCTTCGCGGAGACGCGCCCCGCATCTCCTTCGCCTCCGGTCGCCGTGCGCCCGTATCCGCGAAGCAGAGGAAAGCCGAGCGCCTCGCGTCGCGCGAGCCAGGTCTCGGCGACCCGGCGCGCGAGCGTGCGCACGCGGAGGATGTAGCGCTGGCGCTCGGTCACCGAGATCGCGTGACGCGCGTCGAGCAGGTTGAACGCGTGGGAGGCGGCCAGCACCCGCTCGTAGGCCGGCATCGGCAGCGCCGCCTCGCAGAGTCGGGCGCAGTCCGCCTCGCACCGCTCGAACTCCCCGGCCAGGAAGGTCGTGTCGGCATGCTCGAAGTTCCAGGCCGACTGCTCCACCTCGTTCTGGTGAAACACGTCGCCGTAGGTGACCGGACCCGACGCCGTCCGCCCCCAGGTCAGGTCGTAGACGCTCTCGACCCCCTGCGCGTACATCGCCAGGCGCTCGATGCCGTAGGCGAGCTCGCCGAGCACGGGCTTGCACGGCAACCCGCCGCACTGCTGGAAGTAGGTGTACTGGGTGACCTCCATGCCGTCCATCCAGACCTCCCAGCCGAGCCCCCAGGCGCCGAGCGTCGGCGATTCCCAGTTGTCCTCGACGAAGCGGATGTCGTGCTCGAGCGGGTCGAAGCCGAGCGCCTCGAGCGAGCCGAGGTAGAGCCCCTGCATGTCCTCGGGCGAGGGCTTCATCGCCACCTGGAACTGGTGGAAGTGCTGCAGGCGGTTCGGGTTGTCGCCGTAGCGGCCGTCCGTCGGTCGGCGCGAGGACTGCACGTGACACGCGCTCCACGGCTCCGGACCGATCGCGCGCAGGAAAGTCGACGGGTGGAACGTGCCCGCCCCCATCTCCATGTCGTAGGACTGCTGCACGATGCAGCCCTTGTCCGACCAGTAGTCCTCGAGGGCGCGGATCATGCCCTGGAAGGTGCCGATGTCGTTCTCGACGACCGCCTGTCCCATCTGTCCGCCACGCCTCTGTCGGAGGAAACGCGCCAGTGTACCCGCGATCCGTCGCGCGTCACCGCCACGCCTGTCAGGCCCTGCTCCCGGCCTCGCCTCGGATCCCGTGCCGGGTCCCGGTTCCGGACCTCCGCGCCGGAGCGGACTCAGAAGCCGAGATCGACCCCCTCGGGCTCGAAGGCGTCGAAGCCGATCGCGTCCGACCACGGCACGGTGTACGACGTGGTCACGTCGTCTTCGGTCACGTCCAGGCGGAACGTCGCGGGATCGCCGTCGTCGGCGTCGAGCGTGTAGACGTAGTCGTCGCCGGTGACGGTCAGCGCGCCGCCGACGAAGCGCTCCTCGGAGTCGAGTCGCGTGAAAGGCACGGTGGTGCGCACCTCGGCCTTCGCCTCCTCGTCCCCGAAGCGCACGTCGAAGCGCACCGCCATGCCGCCGAGCGGGAAGTCGATCGTGGGATCGTCGCGCGGTATCGTTCTGAGCCCGCCGACCGCCGTGTAGGCGCGCCCGTCGGAACGCCGTTCGAATATCGAGCCCGGTCCGACGTCCGGGCGCCGATCGAACGACGCGATCAGACCGTAGCCGAAGCGCGACGGCACGTCCCCTCCCGCGACTTCCGTGCTGTCGGTATACGGCCTGACGACGACCGAATCGATCGAGACCGTCCGCCCGTCACGCGTGTCGACGACGCTGAACGCGTCGAACTCGTAACTCGGCTCGACGATGACTTCGCCGTCGGTCTCGCGCTCCGGTCCGCGCACCCGTCCCTCGATACGTCCGTCGATCAAGAGCGGGCCGATGCCGCAGCCGCGCAGGACGAACGTCCCGTCGCTCGACAGCAGGCTCGACGACGAGGTGTCGAGCGTGCCGCCTTCCGGACAGAGCAGCGTCGTGTCCTCGACCCCGGTCGCCCCGTCGATGCCCGAGCGGCTGAACGTGAAGCCTTCGCGCGGCCCGACCTCGACGTCGATCAGACGGCGCGCGACGGCCACCGACCTCTCGACCGCGTCGCCGTTGACGAGGTCGAAGACGCTGCGCAGGCGTTCGTCGACCACGCTCGGAAGCGGCGCACCGCCCATGGCGATCGTCGACGGCGGCGGCAGCAGCGACTCGGATGACCCCGACGGCGGCGGCGACTCCGACGGGGCCGCGTCCGCCTCCGCGGTCGGAGCGCCGGTGCCGGGAGCGTCGTCCGTCACGCCCGGCGCCGCGCCGAGCGGCGAGACGGTCGTCGGCTCGCCACCCGACCCGCCGCCACCCGACCCGCCGCCACCGGAACCGCCGCAACCGGCCAACGCCGCCAGAGCGACGGCCACGGACACACGCATGCTCATCTGACAGGCGACCTCGGACGACGGGCGCACGCTCACGCCCGGGGGTTCGATGATGCCGGCAAAGAGGGGCGGTTGTCGCGAGATCCCTCCCGTCTCCGGCAGGCATTATTACCGGGCCCCGTGTGACGTCCGTCGGATCGCCCACTCCCTCGCGACCCTGAATCCGCACCGAGTCCGCACCGACGGACCGGACGCGGCATCATGTCGGTGGACACGGCGGGGAGCGGCAGGCCCCGCCGGGCATGCGCTAGACTGCACCGCCCGAGTGCACCGGGCGCGCCCTGACGGAGCCGCCACCGACGCACGGGAAAGGTGCATGACGGTGCTCAACGCACCAAAATCATGCAAGCGCCACCTTTGATGATAATTCAAGCCACTGAAATATAAGGATAATTATATTCACACGCGTTGGTACGCACTCTGCACACCGACGGTGAGACGGACGTGACCGTCCGATCGTCCGCCCTTTCATCAACCACCCGAGGATTCCACTACATGTCCGCGAGCGACGTTCTCAAGACCATCAAGGACAACGACGTCAAGTTCGTCGATTTCCGCTTCACCGACCCGCGCGGCAAGGAGCAGCACACCTCCGTTCCGGTCTCGCAGTTCGAGGAGGACGTCTTCGAGGACGGTCAGCCGTTCGACGGCTCGTCGATCGCCGGCTGGAAGGGCATCAACGCCTCCGACATGCTGCTGATGCCCGACGCCGAGACCGCCATTCTCGACCCGTTCACCGAACAGGCCACGTTGAACCTCCGCTGCGACATCGTCGAGCCGGACACGATGGAAGGCTACGAGCGCGATCCGCGCTCGGTCGCGCATCGCGCCGAGGCCTACTTGCAGTCCACCGGCATCGCCGACACCGCCTACTTCGGACCCGAGCCCGAGTTCTTCGTCTTCGACGACGTCCGCTGGAAGACGGACATGTCGGGCATGAGCTTCCAGATCGACTCCGAGGAGGCCGACTGGAACACCGGCAAGAAGATGGACGGCGGCAACATGGGTCACCGGCCTCGCGTCAAGGGCGGCTACTTTCCGGTACCGCCGGTCGATTCGCTGAACGACCTGCGCGCCGAGATGTGCCTGGTGCTCGAGACGATGGGCGTCATCCCCGAGGTCCATCACCACGAGGTCGGCACCGCCGGGCAGTGCGAGATCGGCACGAGGTTCGACACCCTCGTCAAGCGCGCCGACGGCGTGCAGATCCTCAAGTACGTCGTCATGAACGTCGCCCACCGCTACGGGCGCACGGCCACCTTCATGCCCAAGCCGATCGTCGGTGACAACGGCAGCGGCATGCACGTGCACCAGTCGCTCGCCAAGGGCGGCGACAACATCTTCGCGGGCGACCTCTACGGCGGCCTCTCGGAGACGGCGCTGCACTACATCGGCGGCATCATCAAGCACGCCCGCGCGATCAACGCGTTCTCCAACGCCTCGACCAACAGCTACAAGCGACTCGTCCCGGGCTTCGAGGCGCCGGTCATGCTCGCCTACTCGGCCAGGAACCGCTCTGCCTCGATCCGGATCCCGTACGTGGCGAGTCCGAAGGGTCGCCGCATCGAGGCCCGCTTCCCCGATCCGACCGGCAACCCCTACCTGACGTTCTCGGCGCTGATGATGGCCGGCCTCGACGGCATCCAGAACAAGATCCATCCCGGCGACGCGTCCGACAAGGACCTCTACGACCTGCCCCCCGAGGAGGCGGCGAACATCCCCACCGTCTGCAGCTCGCTCGACATGGCGCTCGACGCACTCGATGCCGACCGTGGCTTCCTGACGGCCGGCGGCGTGTTCACCGACGACCAGATCGACGGTTACATCGCGCTGAAGATGGAAGAGGTCACGCGCCTGCGCATGTCGACCCACCCGGTCGAGTTCGACATGTACTACAGCCTCTGACGGCGACGGTCTCCGACCGCGTCGACGAGCCCGGTTATCGCGAGAGGGCCCCTTCGCGGGGCCCTCTCCACTTGTCTCTCGTCCCCCGATTTCCGCGGTCTCCGGAGGCCACGCGACCTTCGGGACTCGCACGTCTCGGACGGGGGAACACGTTTCAGAACGCCCAGCGCTGGTTCTCGCTTCCATGCAGCGGGTACGCGTTCACGGTCGTTCCTTTCCGCGTCGACGAATACGGCACATCGAGCACGCGGTTCGACGCGACGTGCCGCAGCGCTCCCTCGCCACTGAACTTCCACTGCTGGTCGGGTCTTCCGGTGCAGGTGCCGATGATCGCGTCGTCCACCCCTCCCCCGTCTTTCGCGACGACCGCCACGCAGTTGCCGCCGACCTTCAACTCGCCGGCTCTCGTCAACGTGAAAGTCGGCGCACCGGAGCAGGACGCAAGCGCGACCCGCGTGCCGACCGTCGTCACGCCACCGCCGCTGCCGCCCAGGCAGACCGTGTCGGGGGCGAGCGCCGAGCGGACCGGTCCCTGACTCCCCACTGACGGGCCTCCGGGTGCGGAATCGCTCCGGCGAGCTCAGGAGCGGCCCCCAGGGCGTGGCCCGGGCCGGCTGGTCGAAACCGAGATAGACCTCGAGGGCCGTGCAGAACTTGTCGCAGGCTGCGGGAGATATCGGCGTGGACAATACGGCGAAACCCGCAGCCTTGTCGTACGTGTCGTACTGACGGAACTCCACATCGAGGCCACTCTGCCGGAACGCGGATTCCGCGAGCAGGGCCGCTCCCACATGGTCGTGATGATCACATTCGTTTCTCGACAGCTGGCCATCGCGCTGCACGTCGCACGGTTCGCGCGACACGAGCGCGCCGTCGGTTTCGGGAGCGGGATCCTGGCGGCCCCGGGTGAACTGCTCGTACAGGGCCCGCGCGCCTTCCTCTCGACCGGTGAACGGCTGCCCGTCATCGTAGAAGGAGGTCAACGAGACCAAGTCGATGCACTCGCCCCCATCCAGAAGGTCGACGGTGGTATCGCCGATGAACGTCAGCCCGTCGTCCGCGTGAGCAACGACCATCAGCGTGCGATCGGAGCAGGCCGCCGCCATCGCCGGGGTCGGCCCGCCGACCCAGAGCTACCATGCGATCAGTCCCGTCGCCAACAAACCCGGGGACCGCTTGTGTCGTTCATCATCATCACTCCTGCGGCCGGCACGCAACCCGGGCGGTGCGGAGAACATCACGCGCTTCCCGTACGGTCCGGAGAAGAACATCGTCGGGGCGTCCTGACGGGCTCCGCCGGGCGGGAGGAAGCGTTTGACCCCGCCCGACCCCTCGGCGGCGGCCCGCTCCGGTCCGGATCGTGCTCAGCACGGTGTCATGAACACCCGATCCCATCGTCCGGTGCGCACGCGAGCGGCTCTCGTCACGTCGACGGCGGCCGTTCTCGCGAGCGCTCTCGTGCACGCGTACGGCCTTGCCCCGGCTCACGCCCAGAGCGGTGACATCTATCGCGCGACGGAGGCCGACGGCACCGTCATGTTCACCGATCGACCCGTGCCGGACGCGACGCTGATCGAGCCCGGATCACCCAACGTCGTCGACAGCGGCCGGACGGCGAGCCCGTCCGAGGACGGCTCGTCGGGCGAGACGGGCGAGACGGGCGACCGGTTCGATGACGGGCCGGCGGACGCGTCCGCCGAAGGGAGCATGTCGGGTACCACCGCGGCCCCGCCGCCTCGACGCGTCACGCGCGATTCGCTCGCCGGCGGCACCGGCGGGCGCGACGCCATGGCCGACGTGCCCATCCAGCGCGTCGAGATCGCATCCCCTCCCCCGGACGCCACGCTCATCGATCCGGTCGGCGCGCTCCTCGTCGAGGTCGGCACGGCACCGGGCTCGCTCGCCGCCACGGAGCTGATCGCCGAGGCCGTCGTCGACGGGCAGGTGGTCGCGAGCGGCGCCTCCTCGATCGCCGTGCCACCGCTCGATCGTGGCGAGCACAGCCTCGCCGTGCGCCTCGTCGATGCCGCCGGACGTGTCATCGTCGAGTCCGCCCCCCAGATGCTGTACGTGCGCCGGGGCTTCGTCCGCGAGCCCGACGAGGACGGGAGCTGACCGGACCGGCATCGACAAACGCACCGTTTAGGGACATCATACGACCTCGAGAGCACCAAAACGGTGCACACGGCGAAGCGTCACGATACCGACGCGACATTCAAGTAGCTGTTATAGCGGTACTTGGTCGGCCAGCCACGTATCGGCGATACCGCCTTTTCGGGGAGCGTTACTTGCAGGGCCACGTGGTGACTCCCGTACCGACAGTGCCGGCCGAAGAGGCGGCGACCTTGCTCGACGCGCTGACGACCGCTGTCGTCTGCCTCGACGCGAACCTGCGCGTGCATTCCCTCAACGCGGCCGCCGAGCAGGTGTTCGGTACCGGCGCCCGACGAGCGGTCGGTCAACGGCTGACACGCGTCGTGACGGTGCCCGACACGTTGTTCACCCGTCTGCGTGACGCCATCCCGAACGATCAGCCGTGGACCGAGCGACAGGTGACGATCGAGCCGCGCGGGCGAGAACCCGTGCTGGTCGACTGCGTCGTGTCGCTCCTGCGCCTGCCCCGTGGCCAACCCGGCATCCTGATGGAAATCGCCGCGATCGATCGCCCCCTGCGCATCGCCCGCGACGAGGCGCTGCAGAACCAGCAGGAGCATGCCCGCTCGCTGCTGCGCGGCCTCGCCCACGAGATCAAGAACCCGCTCGGCGGGCTCCGTGGCGCGGCTCAGCTCCTCGAGCGACAGCTCCCCGACCTCGAGCTCGCCGAGTACACCTCGATCATCATCCGCGAGGCGGATCGCCTGCAGGGACTGATCGACCGGATGCTCGGCCCGGTCGGACACCCGCGACGGGATCAGGTGAACCTGCACGAGGTGCTGGAGCACGTGCGCACGATCGCCACGGTCGGCGCACCGGCGGACGTCTCGCTGCACATCGACTACGACCCGAGCATTCCGGAGTGCCTGACCGACCGCGACCGGCTCGTGCAGGTGTTGCTGAACATCGTCGGCAACGCGCTGCACGCGCTCGGGGAGCACGGCACGATCACGTTTCGCTCGCGCGTGCTCGGCAACTTCACGATCGTCGGGCGACGTCATCGTCTCGTGGCATCCCTCGAGATTCACGACGACGGTCCGGGCGTGCCCGAGCACCTGATCGATCAGATCTTCTACCCGATGGTCACCGGTACCGGTCACGGCACCGGACTCGGACTCTCGATCGCGCAGTCGACGATGAACCAGCTCGGCGGCCTGATCGAGTGCAGAAGCGAGCCGGGTCACACCGTGTTCACGGTGCTCGTCCCGCTCGATCTCCCCCCGACCCTTCCGACCTTTCCGAACGAGTGATGAGCGAAGCGACATGAGCGACGAACACGTCTGGGTCATCGACGACGACAGCTCGATCCGCTGGGTGCTCGAGAAGACGCTCCGTCAGGCGGGCATGCAGGTCAACGCCTTCGAGTCGGCCGACGAGGCGCTGGAGCTGGTGCGCGACAACGCGATCCCGCCGGACGCGATCCTCAGCGACATCCGCATGCCGGGCTCGGACGGGTTGTCGTTCCTCCGCCAGCTGAAGTCGAGCCATCCGGAGACACCGGTACTGATCATGACCGCGTTCTCGGATCTGGACAGCACGGTGTCCGCGTTCGAGGGCGGCGCGTTCGAGTACGTGCCCAAGCCCTTCGACGTCGACGACGTCATCGAGCAGGTGCGTCGTGCCTGCGCGTCGCGCCGCGAGTCGCGCGACGGGGCACCGTCCGATCACGGGAGCGAGCGCTCCGATGCCGCCGGATCGGCGCCCGCGCGAACCGCCGCTCGCGCCGCCGTCCAGGCCCCCCCCCTGACCGAGGAAACCGCCGAGCTGATCGGCGACGCGCCGGCCATGCAGGCGGTGTTCAAGGCGATCGGACGACTCTCGCGCTCGCGCATCACGGTACTGATCAACGGCGAGTCGGGCACCGGCAAGGAGCTGATCGCGCGGGCGCTGCACCGTCACAGCCCGCGCGCCGCGCGTCCGTTCGTCGCGCTGAACATGGCGGCCATTCCGCACGACCTGATGGAGTCGGAACTGTTCGGGCACGAACGCGGCGCGTTCACCGGCGCCCAGAGCACGCGCATCGGCCGCTTCGAGCAGTCCGATGGCGGCACGCTCTTCCTCGACGAGATCGGCGACATGCCGGCCACCCTGCAGACGCGGCTCCTGCGAGTGCTCGCCGACGGTCAGTTCTATCGCGTCGGCGGGCACACGCCGATGACCGTCGACGTGCGCATCGTCGCGGCGACGCACCAGGATCTCGAGCAGCTCGTCGAGGAGAAGCGCTTCCGGGAAGATCTCTTCCACCGCCTCAACGTCATCCGCATCGAGGCGCCGCCGCTGCGCGAACGCCGCGAGGACATTCCGCGACTGCTGGAACACTTCCTCGAACGGGCCGCGGCCGAGCTCGACGAGGAGCCGAAGATCATGACGACGCGCTTCGCCTCCCACGTCGCCTCCCTGTCGTGGCCCGGTAACGTCCGTCAGCTGCAGAACACCGCCCACTGGCTGACGGTCATGGCCGGCGGACGCGAGCTCGAGATCGACGACCTGCCGCCGGACTCCACGCGCGAGGCGACCGACACCACCGAGAGCGACTGGGAGACGGGCTTCCGGCACTGGGCGAACCGTCAGCTGCAGGCGGGCGAGATCGATCTGCTCGGCAAGGCGACGCCCGCGATGGAACGCATCCTGATCCGCTGCGCGCTGAACCGCACGCGCGACCGGCGCCAGGAGGCGGCGAAGCTGCTCGGCTGGGGGCGAAACACGCTGACCAGGAAGATCCGCGAACTCGGGCTCGAATGACGAGCCGGATGGCGACGGGCCGAGAGAGGGGTCGGGTGACACACCGGTCACAGCCGGCTCGTCCATGACGGATCCCGTCGATGTCGACGGCATCCGCGCCGCCGCCGAGCGCCTCGCGGGCATCACGCTCGTGACGCCGCTGCTGGAGAGCCCGTTCGTGAACGCGCTCGCCGGGCAAGGCACCTGCGGACTCGAGATCGCCTTCCAGGCCGGGGCCGCGGGTGTCGAACGTGCCGACGTGCTCGTCTGCCACGGCGGAGGCGGACTGAGCGCGGGCATCGCGCTCGCGCTCGAGGCCGACGCGCCGGGCCTGCGCGTGCGCACCGTGGAGCCGGTGGCCGCCGACGACTTCCGCCGCTCGCTCGCGGCGGGGACGCGTCTGGCGAACGAGGGCGTGCCGGACACGTCCGGCCCCGTCTCAGTCGCGCAGGACTCCGGCGCAATTGGCATGCTCCGACGGCACATCCCACTCGCCGTTCCGCGTGCAGGCCGACGCGTAGGCGCGGTGCACGCGGAAGCGTCCGCCACCGGGGCGTCCGTCGTCGAGCTTGCGATCGAGCTCGGCGAGGATCGCCACGGGGATGCGGTTGCCGGTGTAGATCTCGTGGGCGGGCCCGGCGACGTCGGCCGCCTGCGCGCTGTAGCTGATCTTGTAATAGCCGTTGAACGGGTTCTTCGGGCAGCTGGCATCGGCGCACTCGACGTCGGTCGAGCTGCCCACGCCGGAGCGTGCGCCGTCGAAGTCGCCGCTGATGAAGCCGGCCAGCGCGAGCTGCTGCCAGACGCCGGCCCGTTCCTGCCCGTCGTCGATACGGCCGTTGCCGTTGCCCGGGCTCGCGGCGCTGTCGATCTGCGTGGGCGCGTTCGGGAAGTCGCCCGGCAGCGATCGGTAGCGCTCCTGGAACGAGTACCAGGCGGTGCGGATGCCGGACACCTCGCTCGTCAGCGAGCGCACGCGGGCGCTGTCGATCAGCGCCTGGCCCTTGAACACGCCGCCGAGGATCAGTCCGACGACGACGAGGACGATCGCGATCTCGACGAGCGTGAAGCCACGCGCGGCGGGCGGGCGATCACGTGGCCCGGCGGGCGGCCGACCGGGCGGGCGGTACGCCGGGCGTGAAGTCGGGCGGGCGGGCATGCGGGCGCTCGGGTTCTTCATCGTCTACCTCCGTGTGTGACGGCGCCCGGGAGGGCGCCCGACGCGCGGTATCCGTCCGCGCGGCGTCCAGTGTCGGCGATGGTCGGGCGACAATCAAGTGGACACGATCAGGTGCCGCTCGAGGAGCCCGTGCAGGTGCCCGATGCAGCCGTCGCCGCACGCCTCGCCGGCGGGCAGCGTCCGCTCGCCCGGCGGCCCGCTCCCGTCCGATCGGCATCGCTCGCGAAAGCTACATCCGCCCGGGCGAGCGGATGCCCAACAGCGACAGACCGGTCTCGAGCGTTCGCCCGACCAGGCGCGACAGCGCGAGACGACTGTCGCGCGAGGCCGGCTCTTCCGCCTTCAGCACCGGACAGCTCGCGTAGAACCGGGAGAACGCGGTGGCCAGATCGAACAGGTATCCCGCCAGGCGGTGGAACGACAGCGACACGACGATCTCGTCGACGATGTCGGGAAAGCGCAGCAGCAAGAGGGCGAGCTCGCGCTCGGCGGGATGGCGGACCTCGACGGCATCGCCGCCCTCGCCCTCGCCCTCGCCCATGCGCTCGTGCCGGCGCGACATCGAGCGGATGCGTGCGTTCGCGTACTGCAGGTAAGGTGCGGTGTTGCCCTCGAGCGCCAGCATCCGCTCGAAATCGAGGGCGTAGTCGCGCGTTCTCTCGGTGGACAGGTCCGCGTACTTGACCGCTCCGATGCCCACGGCGTCGGCGATGTCGGCTCTGGTGGCGGCGTCGAGCTCCGGGCTCTTCGCGGCGACCACGGCCGCCGCGCGCTCGACGGCCTCGGCGAGCAGGTCGACGAGCTTGACCGCACTGCCGGAACGGCTCGCCAGCATCCTGCCGTCCGCGCCCAGCACGGAGCCGAAGCTCACGTGCTCGGCGTCCACCGAGTCGTCGAGCCAGCCGCAGGCGCGCGCGGTGGCGAAGATCATCTCGAAGTGTTGCCGCTGGGGCGCACCGACCACGTAGAGCAGACGGTTCGCCCCGAGCTCGGTCGTCCGTTCCCGAATCGCCGCGAGATCGGTCGCCGCGTAACCGAAACCGCCGTCGCTCTTCCTGACGATGAGCGGAAGCGGCTCGTTCTCCCGACCGGTGAACCCCTCGAGGTAGACGCACTCCGCACCGTCGCTGACGGAGAGGAGATCGTTCGCGGACAACTCCTCGACGACGGACCGGAGTCGATCGTTGTACGCGCTCTCCCCGCGAAACTCGCTGCCGTCGAGACGAACATCGATCCGTTCGTAGACTTCCATGAAATAGGCCTGCGAGCGCTCGATCAGCACCGACCACAGACGTCGCGTCTCCGCGTCCCCCGACTGCAGGGCCACCACTCGCGTGCGCGCGCGGCTCCGGAAGCTCTCCGACGAGTCGAACTTCTCGCGCGCGGCGCGGTAGAACGCGTTCAGGTCCCCCAGCGAGAGCTCCCGCGCGGCCCGCGCCTCGCCGATGTCGTCCAGGTGCTCGATCAGCATGCCGAACGGCGTGCCCCAGTCGCCGACATGATTGCGCCGGACGACGACATGGCCCACCCACTCGAGCAGACGGACGCAGGCGTCGCCGATCACGGTCGAACGAAGGTGACCGACGTGCATCTCCTTGGCGACGTTCGGGGACGAATAGTCGACGACCACCGTCAGCGGTTCGCGAGACGGCACGCCGAGTCTCGGATCGCGCAGCATCGCTCCGAGCGCATCCGACAGGAAGGCATCCGCCACCGTGACGTTCAGGAAGCCGGGACCGGCAACTTCCGCCGAGGCGATCGGCCCGCCCGGTGTCAGCCGCTCCCGTGCCAGGCGGGCGAGCTCGCGCGGCGGAAGGCCGAAGCGCTTGCCGAGACCCATCGCCGCGTTCGACTGGAAATCGGCGTGTCGGCTGCTCTGCAGCAGAGGATCGATCGCATGCCCCGCGATGTCGACACCGAGCTCCTCCAGGGCCGCTCCGAAGGCATCGACCAACGCGCTCGACAACGCCCCGGTCAGCGTGGTGGCGTGCCGGGCTTTCAAAACGGCGCGCTCCTCGGCACCCGGGGGAACGGGATCGCGTCGCGCACGTTCTCCATGCCGGTGACGTAGTTCAGCACGCGCTCGAACCCCATCCCGAACCCCGCGTGCGGGGCCGTGCCGAAGCGGCGGAGATCGCGATACCAGCCGAGCTCCTCGACGAGCCCCTGCTCGGCGAGCCGCAGGTCGAGCCGATCGAGGCGTTCCTCGCGCTGGCTCCCGCCGATGATCTCGCCGATGCCCGGGGCGAGCACGTCCATGGCGGCCACGGTGCGCTCGTCGTCGTTCAGGCGCATGTAGAACGCCTTGATCTCCTTCGGGTAGTTCATCAGGACCACCGGGCGACCGACGTGCTCCTCGGCGAGCCAGCGTTCGTGCTCGGACTGCAGGTCCGTCCCCCACTCGACCGGGAACTCGAACGCCCTGCCGGACGACTTCAGGAGCGCCACGGCGTCGGTGTAGTCCATCCGCTCGAACTCGGCGTCGACGACCGTGCGGAGCCTCGTCAGCGCCTCCCTGTCGACGCGCTCGGCGAAGAACGCCATGTCGTCCTCGCGCTCGTCGAGCACGGCGCGGAAGAGATACTTCAGGAAGTCCTCGGCCAGGTCGGCGTTGTCGGCGAGGTCCGCGAACGCGATCTCGGGCTCGACCATCCAGAACTCGGCAAGGTGGCGGCTCGTGTTCGAGTTCTCCGCACGGAAGGTCGGCCCGAACGTGTAGACGCGCGACAGCGCGAGCGCGTAGGCCTCGACGTTCAGCTGGCCCGAGACGGTCAGGTAGGCCTCGCGGGCGAAGAAATCCCGATCGAAGTCGACCGCGCCCTCGTCGTCCTTCGGCGGGCTCGCCGCGTCGAGGGTGGTGACGCGAAAGAGCTCGCCGGCACCCTCGGCATCGCTCGCGGTGATGATCGGGGTGTTGACCCACAGGAAGCCGCGCTCGCCGAAGTAGCGGTGGATGGCGCCGGCGAGCGTCATCCTGACGCGCGAGATCGCCCCGAACGCGTTCGTCCGCGGGCGCAGGTGAGCGACGGTGCGGAGGTACTCGAACGTGTGCCGCTTCTTGGCGATCGGGTACTGCTCGGGGTCGTCGACCCCGCCGACGACGACGAGCGACTCGACCTGCATCTCCACGTTCTGCCCCCTGCCCTGACTCGGCACGAGCGTGCCCGTCGCCTCGAGCGCGGTACCGGCGCCGATGTGGCGCACCTCGCTCTCGTAGTTGTCGAGACCGGCCGGCACGACCAGCTGCAGCGTGTCGAAGCAGGAGCCGTCGTGCAGCGCGACGAAGCTCAGCCCCGCCTTCGAGTCGCGCCGGCTCCTCGCCCAGCCGCGCACCGTGACGCGTTCGGCGTCGTCACCGTCGGCGGGCCGGCGGGCGAGGATGTCGGCGAGGGTCGGGCGATCGAGAAAGTGCATGGCCGTTGCAACGTGAGGGGTGGGCGGGACGACACGAATGATGACGCGTTCGGACACGGCGGTGTCGGCCACCACCGGGCGGGACACGTGTCCCGCCTTCGCACGGATGATGACGTGTTCGGAAGCCGCCGTGTCGGCGGGTCCGGTACGGACGAGCCGAAGGACACCCGGCCCCGGGGAACCCGGACCGGGCGCCCGGCCCGATGTCAGAGCCGCGCGGCGTCTGCGTGCAGGAAGACGTCGGCCGGCGTTCGCTCGTCGTCGGCGCTCTCGCCCGCGAGGCGCGCCACGAGCCGCCCGAGCGTGTCCCAGGGACGGCCGTCCTCCTGTCCCTTGATCTGACGGTCGGCGAACGTGCAGGCGGCGAGGAAGGACAGCCAGACAGGCGCGGAACGGTGCCGGTCGAGCGCGAGCTTCAACGGCCCGACGCGGTTCCGCCAGACACCGGCCGCCTTCAGCGCCGCGTCCGCACCGACCCCTTCGGCGATCGCCTCGGCCGCCCGCGCACCGGCACGGATCTCCTGGGCGAGCGACCAGAGCACCAGCGTCTCGGCCACCCCTTCGTCGCGGAGCCCCGCGAGAACCCGGACCGCGCGCGCGCCCTGTCCCTGGAGGGTGGCGAGCGCGAGATCGGGCAGCGCGTAGCGGGCGCTGTCGGCGACGGCGGCGACCGCCTGATCGGCGTCGAGCTCGCCCGCGGGGTAGAGAAGCGCCAGACGCTCGACCTCCTGCGCCGCGGCGAGCAGGTTGCCCTCGACGCGCTCGGCGATCAGCTCCAGCGCCTCGGGCGTGGGGTGCAGCCCCTTGTCGCGGAGACGCCGACCGAGCCACGATGGCAGCTGCCCGGCGGGCAGCGGCTGCACCGCGATCGTGACGCCCGCCTTGTCGACCGCCTTGAACCAGGCGCTGTTGCTCGCCGCGCGATCGAGCTTCGCGCTCGCGATCACGAGCAGGACATCGGGCGGGGGATTCGCCGCGTAGGCCTTCAGCACCTCCCCGCCGACCCGCCCGGGCTTTCCCGACGGCAGGCGCAGCTCGATCAGGCGACGCTCGGCGAACAGCGACAGGCTGTCGGCGGACTCGCGGAACGCCGCCCAGTCGGCGTCCTCGTTGACGACGACGACCTCGCGCTCCTCGAAGCCGCTCTCGCGTGCGTGGACACGGAGCCGGTCGCCGATCTCGCCGAGCTGCAGCGGCTCGTCGCCGTGCACCAGATAGATCGGCGCGGCGCCCTTGGCGAGGTGGGTGGCGAGCTTGTCGGGGTAGAGTTTCATCGGCCGCGATAGCATACCCGCTGCCGTCGACACGGCCGTCCCGTCCTCGCCCGGGACCACATGACCCGACGCGACACTTCCCCACCACGACCGAGCTCCGAGCCCCTTGCCCGCCCCCTCGCCCGCCCCCTCGCCTGCCTCCTCGCCCGTCCCGTCGACCGCCCCCCCGATCGACCCGGATACCGCCGCCGGACCCGTCACCGGGCGCGACGCGGGTGCCGCCCCGCACGATCCGCTGTTCGCCCTGGGCCGGGCGGTCCTGTTCGAGCTCGATCCGGAGCGCGCTCACGACCTCGCCCTCGCCCTGCTCGACCGGCCGTTCGTGCAGCGGCTCATGCGACGCCGCTACGGGCTCGACGGGCGCGCGGTCGACTGTCTGGGCACCCGCTTCCCGAACCCGGTCGGTCTCGCCGCCGGGCTCGACAAGAACGGCGATCACGTCGATGCGCTCGGGGCGCTCGGCTTCGGGTCGCTCGAGATCGGCACCGTGACCCCGCGCCCGCAGGCGGGAAACCCGACCCCGCGCCTGTTCCGCCTGCCCGGACACGGTGCGCTGATCAACCGCCTCGGGTTCAACAACAAGGGCGTCGATCATCTCGTCCGCCAGGTCGAGCGGCGCCGCTGGCAGGGGCCGCTCGGCATCAACGTCGGCAAGAACGCGACGACCCCCATCGAGCGCGCCGCCGACGACTATGTGCACGGTCTCGAGCGGGTCTACGCGCACGCCGACTGGGTGACGGTGAACATCTCGTCGCCGAACACGGCCAACCTCCGCGAGCTGCAGCACGGCGACGCGCTCGCACGGCTGCTCGAACGCCTGAAGACGTCGCAGTCCGCGCTCGCCACCCGGCACGGGCGGCACGTGCCGCTCGCGGTCAAGATCGCCCCCGACCTCGACGACGCGGGACTCGACGCGTTCTGCGACGCCGCCCGCGCTCACGAGATCGAGGCGGTGATCTCGGGCAACACGACGAACGGGCGCGAGCCGGTGCGAGGGCACCTGTACGCGCGCGAGACGGGCGGGCTCAGCGGCGCGCCGCTAAAGGCGCTCGCCGACGAACGGCTCGCGGCCGTCTCGGCCCGGCTGGCGGGCTCCGGCACGACGCTGATCGGGGTGGGCGGCATCTCGCGGGGCGCCGACGCCGCCGCCAGGCTCGCCCTCGGCGCCGACCTCGTCCAGCTCTACACCGGGCTGATCTTCCACGGCCCCGCACTGGTGCGGGACTGCGTGCGATCGAGCGGTGGCATGGCGCCTGCAGCCGGTGACGGGCGAGCCGCGACGCCCGCGAGCTGACGCCCGGCCCGCCGTCCCGCCCACCGCCTCGCGTCATCCGCCGCTCCGGCGGTCGATCCGACGACCTCCTCGATCGAGAATCCTTCCGCATGACCTGCATCGATGTCTTCAACGGCGACGCCGACGGGCTCTGCGCCCTGCACCAGCTCCGCCTGGCCGACCCGCGCGAGGACAATGTCCTCGTCACCGGCGTCAAGCGCGACATCGCGCTCGTCGCCAGGGTCGAGAGCGCGCTCGGTCGCGAGGTGCGCGCCGACGACGCGCTGACCGTGCTCGACGTCTCGCTCGACAAGAATCGCGACGCGCTCGTCGCGCTGCTCGACAAGGGTGTCGACGCGCGCTACTTCGATCACCACTTCCCGGGCGACATCCCGGAGCGCCCCAACCTCTCGGCACACATCGACACCGACGCCGAGACCTGCACGGGCCTGATCGTCGACCGTCACCTGGACGGGGCCCACCGCTCCTGGGCGGTCACCGCCGCGTTCGGCGACAACCTCTTTCGCGCCGCGACGGCCGCGGCCGAACCGCTCGCGCTCGACGCCACGCGTCTCGAGACCCTGAAGACCCTCGGCACGCTCCTCAACTACAACGGCTACGGGGCGAGCCTCGAGGATCTCCATTTCGACCCCGCCGAGCTCCACGCACGCCTCCGCCCCTACACCGACCCGTTCGACTTCGTCGCGGACGACGCCGCGTTCGCGACGCTCGACGCCGGGTACCGCGACGACATGGCGCGCGCCGGGGCGGTCCGACCCGAGCGCGAGGACGCGCGCATCGCGATGTACGTGTTCCCGGACGACCCGTTCGCGCGGCGCGTCGGCGGCGTCTACGCCAACGAGCTCGCCCAGCGTCACCCGGAGCGCGCTCACGCGCTGCTGAGCGAGAGCGCCGACGGCACCTACGTCGTCAGCGTGCGCGCGCCGCTCGCGAACCGGACCGGCGCCGACGAGCTCTGCCGGCGGTTCGACACCGGCGGCGGACGCAAGGCGGCCGCCGGCATCAACCGTCTGCCGGCCGACGACGTGGAGCGTTTCGCCGAGGCGCTCGCCGCGCAGTACGCGGGGTGATCGTGCCTCTTCAGGTGCGCTTCTTGTCGTCGACGATGTTCATCGTCGCGAGCCCGCTCTCGCCGAGCTCGACCGCGGCGAACGGGCCGCCGTGACAGTATTGCGCGGGGTCCGACGGATCGGCCGGCTCCGCCTCGGCGAGCAGGGTGTCGGCATGGCGCTCGGCGTTGTCCTTCGGGCGGTAGCCGAGGAAGCCCGCCGCGGTGTTGTCGACCGGCGAGCGGTCGTTGTCGGAGACGCCGTAGACGATCGCGAAGCCGGTTACCGGCGTGTCGACGGCGCGCGTGACGAGCTGCACGAGGTCGTCGGTCGAGAGCCAGGTGCCGAGCGCGCGGGTGCTCGTCACCTGGGCGCAGGAGGCGATGCGCAGGCACACCGACTCGAGTCCGCGCTTCTCCCAGTACATGCGCCCGAGGTCCTCGACGAAGCACTTGGCGAGCCCGTAGAACGTGTCCGGGCGATGCGGCACGTCGGTGCCGATGCGCTCGTTCTTCGGGTACATGCCGACCGCGTGGATCGAGCTGGCGTAGACGACGCGCTTCACGCCTTGGCGGTGCGCCGCCTCCCAGACGTTGTAGGCACCGACGAAGTTCGGCCCGAGCAGCGTCTCGAACGGGGCCTCGTCGCCGATCGCGCCGAAGTGCACGACGGTGTCGCAGCCGTCGAGCAGCTCGAGCATCGCGTCGAGCTCGGCCAGGTCGGCCCTGACGTAGGACTCCCCGGCGTAGCACGTGCCGATGTCGTCGGCGATGTCGGAGGAGACGAGCGAGTCGCCGAGCGCCGCGAGCGGCTCGCGCAGGTGCGAGCCGAGACGTCCGGCGGCGCCGGTGAGAACGATTCTGCCCATCGGCATGCGAGCTCCGTGATCGAGAGACGGACGGGACGCGGAAGCGTACCCGTCATCCGATGATGCCAGCATGACGATCCATCCGCCGGGCGGATCCGACGCATCAGTCCGGCAGCGTCTCGCCGTCGAAGTGGCGTTGCGCCCGCTCGAACACGACGTCCGCGACGCGCGCACCGAGCTCACGGCCGCGCAGGTCGCCGTCCTGGATGTGGATGCCGCCGTAGAGCCGTGACAGACCCGCCTCGTCCGCCGCCTCGCGGAGCGTCGACCAGCGCAGCACGATATCCGTCGCCGGCCCGTCCTCGACGAACGAGGAGCCGGCGAGCGCGACGTGCTGGCCGAGCAAGTCCTTCTCTCCGTCGCCGTCGACGTCCTGTGCCGTCACGGTGACGCCGTCGTGGAAGCGGTCGGTGCCGAGGAACCGCGTCAGGATGTCCGCCGACACGCGGCTGAACGTGCTGTGACCGGAGACGTACTCGGGGAACGGCGGCGTGACGAACGTCAGCTGCTGGAACGGGCTCCAGGTGGCGGCCGGAATCGGCTGCGTACCCCGGTTCGGCCCACCCCAGGCCTCGATCGTCTGCCCCTGGAACAGGAAGCGGATCGCCGTGGCCGGTCGGATGAAGTCGTGGAAGCGCTTCGCCTCCCAGGTCGCGATGCTCGCGTCGAGCAGTCCCGCGTTCAGCACGAAGAACAGCTTCGTCGACTCGCCGAGCCCGAGCCCGTCGCGCTCGATCAGGCCGTGGGCGAGCTGGTTCCAGTGCCCGGGAGGCGACTCGGTGCGCGGGCCGTCGGCCCAGAACTCGGCGATGGTCTTGTCGCGATCGTCGAGCTGCGCGCTGAACTCCACGACCTCGGCGAACTGCCGCCGCCAGGCCGCGTCGTTCGTGCTCGTGACGCCGAGCGCATCGGTGTACGGGGCGTCGGAGCCGTACATCGGCGGCGGCGGGGGTCGGAACACGGAACCGTGCGACAGCGCGAACGGCGTGACTCCGCCCCAGTGCGGCGTCAGGAACCGCTGGTCCCCGAACGAGTCGAGGTTGAGCTCGTCGACGAGCGGACGGTCGTCCTGATCGACCAGAGTGCCGGTCGGCACGCGCAGCGGCTGCCAGCGGTTCGGGTCGAACCCCGGGACGAACGTGCCGAGCGCGTCGATCGACTTCGCGTCGTTGACCGGCACGTAGGGCTCGGGATACGCGAGCGTCAGGAGCTCCTCGTAGTCGCCGGCCTGGTTCGCACCGTCGTCACGCCGCTCGGCGAGCACCGCGCGCGCCGCGGCCAGCCCCCGCCCGGCCGCGCCGTGTCCGGCCTCGACGAGCGGGTGGTAGCCGAGCGCGACCAGATGCTCGCGGAAGAAGCCGTTCTTCGCCTCGAACTCGGGGAACAGAGCGATCAGGGCCTGGTAGGCCGCCTGACTGATCGCCTCGCGACGGCGCGCGTCGGTGTGCTCGGCGGCCGGGCGCCGCGCCGTCCGCGGCAGCGCGTACGGTGTCGCGACCGGCGCGTGCACCGCCCAGGCGTCGTACATCGCGGCGCTGACGATGAACAGCTGGCGGGTCGTCACGGTCGGGCGGGCACCGCTCGCACGGACGCCGGCGAGGGCGAGCTCGTTCCACTGCGCGACGAGTCCGAGCCCGTCGAGCACGGGCGGGGCGACATCGGGCGGCGTGACCGGCGCGGGCGGTTCGCCGACATCCGGCTCCGGGGCGGGACGGCGCGGGGCGGACGCACCGACGACCTCGCTCGAGCAGCGCCACACGCCCCCGCCGATCGGATCGCAATCGCGCGGCGGCGCTCCGCAACCGTCGGCGAACGCCGTGCGCACGAGCCCGAGGTTCCTGCCCTCGACCGTGCAGACGCCGTCGAAGACGCTCGCGTCGGACACGGCGCGCGGGGGTGCGGACGTGCCGATGACCTCGCTCGAGCAACGCCACACGCCGCCACCGATCGGATCGCAATCGCGCGGCGGCGCTCCGCAGCCGTCGACGAACGCGCTGCGAGCGGCGCTCAGGCTCGCCCCTTCGGCGGTGCAGGCGCCGGTGCGAAAGTCTCCGACGGCGCTCTCCGTCGGCAGGGGCGGGGCGCCCGGTCCGCCGGAGATTCCGCCGGATTCGTCCGGGGCGACATCGCAGGCGGCGAGCGCGAACGCGGCGAGCACGATCAGCAGGCGGCGGAACGGCATGACGACCTCTCCGGCTTGGGGTGGCGGACATGGGTGGCGGACACCGATGGCTGCGTAGCGTATCCATGGCCACGATCGTTCGCCAGTGGCAGGACGCCCGGAACGAGACGTTCATACGTAAAGAGGGGCCACGTTTCACGATCCGTGCGTTTCGCGAGCGGCGGCGGTATCGTCCGGACTGACATCCGATTCCGCCACCACCCGCGAGAGAGCCACCCGTGAACCGCTATGACCTCGAGGACCGCGTCGCCGTCGTCACCGGTGGCGCCCAGGGTATCGGGCTCGCCGTCGCCAGGCGTCTCGTCGCCTCCGGCGCCCGCGTCGCGCTGTGGGATCTCGACGAGGCGCTCGCCGGCGAGGCGGCCGCCGCACTCGGGAACGGCACCACCGCGAGCGGTGTGGACGTCACCGACGCCGACGCCGTGCGACGTCACGCCGACGACGTCGTCTCTTCCCACGGACACCTCGACGTGCTCGTGGCGAGCGCGGGTGTCGCCGGCCCGAACGCGCCGCTCGTCGACTATCCGGTCGACGCCTGGCGCGAGGTCGTCGACATCAACCTCAACGGCATCTTCGCCTGCTGCCGGGCGGTGCTGCCGCACATGCGTGCCGCCGGCTACGGGCGCGTCGTCAACATCGCCTCGGTGGCCGGCAAGGAAGGCAATCCGAACGCGGCGGCCTACTCCGCCTCCAAGGCCGCCGTCATCGCCCTGACCAAGTCGCTCGGCAAGGAGCACGCCGACGTCGACATCGCCGTCAACTGCGTGACCCCGGCGGCGGCGCGCACGCGCATCTTCGATCAGATGTCCGAGGAGCACATCGGCTACATGCTGTCGAAGATCCCGCGCGGGCGCTTCCTCGAGGTGGACGAGGCGGCGTCGATGATCGCGTGGCTGTGCACGGCGGAGAACTCGTTCACGACGGCCGGGGTGTTCGACCTGTCGGGCGGACGAGCGACGTACTGAACGACGCTCGCGCGAGGGATGGACGGCTCGGCGGCGACGAGCTCTCCGCGACGCGATCCGAATGGCGACGATCGGTGCCGCACGGCCGAGTCGGCAACGGCCGGGGTAGCACGATCGAGGTGGTGCGGCCGCAACGGTGCCACCGGGTTGGCACGACCGGGGTAGCGCGACCGAGGCAGCGCGACCGAGGCAGCGCGACCGGGGTAGCGCGACCGGGGCAGCGCGACCGGGGTAGCGCGACCGGGGTAGCGCGACCGGGGCAGCGCGACCGGGGCAGCGCGACCGGGAGCGAGGCGCACTCGGCGTCGTCATTCCGACACACGACCGCGCCGGGCGGGTTTTCGTTGTGCCGCGCACGCCATGTCTGTATTTTTTTACAGCACATGGTCATTCCCGATCCACATCCCCCGCCGATCGTCGAGCTGCACTGCGTCTCGAACTTCACGTTCCTGCGCGGCGCCTCGCACCCCGAGGAGCTCGTCGATCGAGCCGCCGAACTCGGCTATCGGGCGCTCGCGATCACCGACGAGTGCTCGGTCGCGGGCGTCGTGCGCGCGCACGTCCGGGTGCGCGAGCTCGAACGTGCGGGGCTCGCCGCTCCACGCCTGATCGTCGGCACCGAGCTCGCGCTCGACGACGGATTCCGCATGGTCGCGCTCGCCCGCGACGAGCGCGCGTGGCGAAGCCTCTGCGCGTCGATCACGACGGCCCGTCGCGCGGCACCGAAGGGTGACTACGCGCTCGACGAGACGCTGCTCGAGAGCGGTGCGCTGGCATCGTGCGCGCTCCTGCTCGTCCCGCCCTACCTGCCGTGGCGGCGCGAGGCCCTGGAGCACCGGTTCGCGTGGGCGCGCGCGCTCGGTCCACACGTGCACCTCGCGCTCGAGCTGCATGCCGGCCCCTACGACACGAAGCAACGACACTGGCTGCTCGACGTGTCGCTTCGCCACGACCTGCCGCTCGTCGCGGCCAACGACGTGCACCAGCACGCGCGTCACCGCAGAGCGCTTCAGGACGTGCTGACCTGCGTGCGTCACGGCTGCACGCTCGACGAGGCCGGAAGGCGCCTGCTGCCGAACGGCGAGCGGCGCCTGCGGAGCGCGGAGACGCTGCGCGCGCTCTACCCCGCCGACGCGCTCGGCAACGCCGCGCGCATCGCCGCCGACTGCCGGTTCTCGCTCGACTCCCTGCACTACCGCTACCCGAGCGAGATCGTGCCGGCGGGACTGTCGCCGAGCGAGCACCTCAGACGCCTGACCCTCGACGGCGCGCGCGAGCGCTGGCCGGGCGGCACCCCGGCCAAGGTCGCCGCACTGATCGAGCGCGAGCTCGCGCTGGTCGCCGAGCTCGGCTACGAGCCGTGGTTCCTGACCGTGCACGACATCGTGCGCTTCGCCCGCTCGCGCGACATCCTGTGCCAGGGGCGAGGCTCGGCGGCGAACTCGGCGATCTGCTTCTGTCTCGGCATCACGGCGGTCGATCCCGACCGGAGCCGTCTGCTGTTCGAACGCTTCCTGTCGAAGGCGCGCGACGAGCCGCCGGACATCGACGTCGACTTCGAGCACGAGCGGCGCGAGGAGGTCATCCAGTACATCTACGGGAAGTACGGGCGGGATCGCGCGGCGCTCGCGGCCACCGTCATCCGCTACCGTTCGCGCAGCGCCGTGCGCGATCTCGGCAAGGCCTGCGGGTTCGCGCCGGAGACGGTCGAGGCCATGGCGAAGTCGATGGCGTGGTGGGACGGGGCCGAGGCCGTGCCGGAGCGTCTCGCCGAGCTCGGCCTCTCCGTCGACGCGCCGCTCGTGCGCCGCTTCCTGTGGCTGCTGCCGCAGCTCGTCGGGTTCCCGCGCCACCTGTCGCAGCACGTCGGCGGGTTCGTCATCTCGGAGGACGATCTCGCGACACTGGTACCGGTCGAGAACGCGGCGATGCCCGATCGCACGATCGTGCAGTGGGACAAGGACGATCTCGAGGCGCTCGGGCTGATGAAGGTCGACGTGCTCGCGCTCGGCATGCTGACCGCCGTGCGCAAGTGCTTCGACCTGGTCGAGCGCGTGCGCGGCGTGCGCCACACGACGGCGTCGATTCCGGAAGGGGACGAGGCGACCTACGACATGATCTGCGCGGCCGACACGGTCGGTGTCTTCCAGATCGAGTCGCGCGCGCAGATGTCGATGCTGCCGAGGCTTCGCCCGCGCAGCTACTACGACTTGGTGATCGAGATATCGCTGGTGCGGCCGGGACCGATACAGGGCGGCATGGTGAGCCCGTATCTCGCGCGCCGCGAAGGGCTCGAGGAGGTCACCTACCCCGACGACAAGCTCGTCCCGATCCTCGAGCGCACGCTCGGCGTGCCGGTCTTCCAGGAGCAGGTCATGGAGATCGTCATGGTCGCCGCGGGCTTCGACGGCGGGCAGGCCGATCAGCTCCGCCGCGGCATGGCGGCCTGGAAGAGAAGCGGCGAGATGCAGCGCTTTCGCGGTCCGGTCATCGACGGGATGCTCGCCAACGGCTACGAGCGCGCGTTCGCCGAGAGCCTGTTCGCGCAGATCGAGGGGTTCGGCGAGTACGGCTTTCCGGAGTCGCACGCCGCGAGCTTCGCGCTGCTCGTCTACGTCTCGTGCTGGCTCAAGCGCCACGAACCGGCGGCGTTCCTGTGCGCCATGCTGAACAGTCAGCCGCTCGGGTTCTACTCGCCGTCCGAGCTCGTCCAGGACGCGCGCCGTCACGGCGTCGTGGTACTGCCGGTCGACGTGAACCGGAGCGTCGCCGATCACCGGCTCGTGGCACGGCGCCGCGTCGTGGACGGACAAGCCGGTCACCAGCCCGACGTCGGCCGGGCGAGCGGTGCGAGCCGCATCGATAGTGCGGACCTTCCGGGCGGAAGGACGGCCCGCTCCGGCGCGCTCGCACCGGGCGAGCAGCCGGCCGTGCGCCTGGGCTTCCGACTCGTCGCCAAGCTGTCGGAGGCGGGCATCGAGGCACTGCTCGCCGCACGCGGGAACGGTCCGTTCACGAGCGCCGGCGATCTCGTCTCCAGGAGCGGCATCGATCGAGGCGACCGGGAAGCGTTGGCAGGAGCCGGTGCGCTCGCCGATCTCGAAGGCGATCGGCATCGGGCCCAGTGGGCCATGCTCGGCGTCGAGGAATTACCCGGGCTGCTCGCCGACGCCTCGGCCGACGAGCCACCCCTGCAGCTCGAGCTGCCGACCGAAGGCGAGGACATCGCCGCCGACTACCGGAGCCTCGGCCTGACCCTCGGCCGCCATCCGCTCGCCCTGCTCCGCTCCCGCCTCGCCGAACGCCGTGTCATCGACTCCGGCACCTGGAAGGGCGTGCCGAACGGGCGCCCGGCACGTCTCGCCGGCCTCGTCACGATGCGCCAGCGACCGGGCAGCGCGAAGGGCATCATGTTCGTGACGCTCGAGGACGAGGGCGGCCCGATCAACGTCGTCGTGCGTCCCGCCATCGTCGAGCGTTACCGCCGCGAGGTGCTGGGTGCGCGCTTGCTGGCCGTGAACGGCAAGACGCAACGCGCCTCCGGTGTCGCGCACCTGATCGCCGACCGGCTCGAGGACCTGTCGCCGCTGCTCGGCGATCTCGTCGCGCCGGCGTCGCGGGACTTTCACTGATCCCTCGCGCTCGAGGATCCGTCCGGGCCTCGAGCGCGACATCTTCAGGCGAACAGCCCGTGTATCCACAGTCGCTCCGGATCGTGGCGCAGTCGGAATACCCAGTAGTGAGCGCCACGCGCGTCGTGCGCGATGAAGTAGTCGCGGCGCACGTCCACCTCGTCCCACCAGCCGTTCTCGATGCACTCGGCGTCCGATCCGATCACGAGCGGCTCGGTTGCCAGGCGCGGCGTGCGCAGGAGCCACAGCGGACGCGGCGGCCACGCCCCGTCCGTGACCGTTGAACGGTCCGGCGCCTCGCGCTCGCCCGGCACGGCACGCAAGCCTCGTGCAGGGGTCCCGTTCGCCACCGCGGCCACGTCCGAGCGAGCCGTGCTCCACGCCTTTTCCGGACGATGATCGTCACGATCGAGCGCGGTGTAGACGGCGCGCTCGCCGAGCCGCGCGACGAGGCGATCGAGCACCGACTCCATCGAGACACGCGCGCCGTCCCCGCCGTCGAGAAGCGTCGGTGCCGTGCGCTCGACCGCGGCGAGCTCGACGGCCTCGAGCGCGAGTCGCGTGACCGGAGCGGGCAGCGCCGTGCCGTCGAGCTGCCCGCTCGCGACCTGCCGCACGTGCGCGATGTTCGCCGTGGCCTCACGGAGGCGCAGCGTGACGGTGGTGGGTGCGCGTCGTTGATGGTAGAGACGGAGCTCCAGCACCCGTATCCCGAGATCTCGGTTCCTGAGAAACCCGCCGAGCGCGCCGAGCAGCCGACCGAGCGGAAAGACCAGCGCGCCCGCGCTCTCCGCCTCGAGCGGAAGGTCGGCGGCGACGGCGAACGTCGCCGGTGCCTCGAACGCCGGGCGCAGGTCGGGCAGGCGTCCGTCGAGGCGATAGAGACAATCGGTCACGGCCGCGCCGAAGCGGCGTGTCACGGCCGCGGGCGGCAGCGCGGCGAGTGCACCGACGGTACGCACGCCCGAGCGGGGCAAGCCGGCCAGCAACGTGGCGGCCGCACCGCCCGCGCCCGATGCTCCGAGGCTCGCCCGACCTCGGATCCGACCGGCGGCCCTGTCGCCCGTCCTGGTGCCGGGCCTGGTGCCCGCCCTGGTGCCAGGCCCGAGCGTCGCGCGTCCGGACGATGCGTGAGCGTCGATCTCGGCGGCGAGGTGATCGAGCGGAATGTCGGCGAGCGCCGTCGCCAGCGCGCGCGAAGAGCGGACCGGCGATTCCCGCCCGGCCCGGACGAGCAGCGCGGCGGCGGCGGGCGTCGGTGCGGTGCCGAGACGCAGCGTCAGACCCTGCCCGGCGGCGTCCGCACGCATCCGATCGAGCAACGCGTCGAGACCTCCGAACAGACGAAGGCTCCCCTGCACCTCGACGAGCAGCATGTCCGGTGGGCGGAGCACCACCCGCGACGAGTAACCGAGCGCCTGCAGCGCCAGCTGTTCGAGATGAGCGCGCTGCTCGTCCGGATCGAAATCCGTGACGACGAGCGTCGGCGCCAGCGCGAACGCGTTTCGCAACGGCAAGCCCGGCCCCACGCCCGCCGCACACGCGGCATCGTCGCAGGCGAGCACGACGCGGCGTGCGCCGCACCGCTCGACGACCACGCGCGCGAGCCCGCTCTCCGCCTCTCCCTGACGCTCGACAGGCAGCGACGGGTACAGGAGCGCGCTCCAGAGCATGTCCGACGACCCTCTCGATCGGTCAGTCGTGCCGCGTGTCGTTCCGGCAACGCGACGGCGCGTCGGGCAGCGCCCTCGGGGCGAGCACCACGATCGGTGCGGACATGGCACGTGCCGCCGTGATCGACGTGGCGATCGACGCGACGTTCGCCGCGACATCGAGCGAGATAGCGGGCGCCGTCGTGCCGTTCATCACATCGGCCGCAGTACCGGTCGCCGCACCGGCCGCCCGTTCGATTTCCGGCGGCACGAGCGGCCATTCGGCGCCCTGTGGCGCGTCGAACGCGGACGGTGCGATCGAGACGCGGCTTTCGCGCCCGCCACGCGCCTTGACGACGTCGAGCACGAGCTGTCCATCCTCCACCGCGAGCACGAGCCGCGCACCGACCGGCGAATGTTCGTCGCGGGCGCTCGCCGGGCGGTAGACGAGCGCGACGGCGCGCCCCCCCTCGGCGGCGAGCTGCAGGCGCCGCTGGCGCGCGGGCGTGGTGCGCGTCACCCACAGCGCGAGCAGCGCGACGACCCCGTCCCGAAGGAGCTGCTCACTCGCCCAGAGTCCGTCCTCGTCCGACTCGCCCTCGACGACGATCAGGCGTTCGAGCGCGATGCCGGCGTTCGCGAGCGCCGGCGCGTACGGCAGGTGCGGCGGGTTGACGAGCACCGCGTGATGCCCTTCCGTCGTCAGCGCGCGCAACGCCGGCAGGGCGAGGCTCAGCTCTCCGATGCCCGGCGTGTCGGTCATGAGCTCGGTGACACCGCCGCGGCTCCAGCCTCCGTCGGGCAATGACTCGTCGAGCGCGGCGTAGCCGCTCGGCACGCCCGGCTCCGTCGCCCGCCGCTCGAGCCCGCGCCAGACGTGCGACTCGCTCGCGAGCAGGTGCTCGAGCGCCCGATTCGAGGCTGGTCGTTCCAAGAGGGTCCTGCTCCGGTCGACTTCGGATGGCTGATTCTATTTACAGTCGTTCGGTGAACGCAAGCGCACGACCCGAAACGCTCTCGCGACCGCGGCGCCCGGCGCTACCGGATCAGGTGGCGTGAAGAACTCGGGCAAGACACCGCGCGACGTCGGGGCGACGTCTAGAGACGATAGCGGATGTCGAGGACGGCGTAGTTCAACCAGGCGAAGTTGAACACCTCGTCGGTGTCGGCACCGCCTTCCAGGGTCCGGTAACCGCCGCCGACATGCCAGTTGCCACCGAGGTCGTAGTGCAGCTTCAGGGCGAGATCGAGCAATCGGCCCGGACCACCGGCCAGGCCGTCGAAGTCGAACCCGAAGGTCCAGCGCTCGCTCGGACCGTACTCGCCCGACACGTGCAGGGCCGGCACGAACCCGACGTTCTCGTCCTTCGCGCTCGTCCCCCCCTGGGCGAGCTCGATCTTCGCGTCGCGCACGAGAGCGGTGAAGCCGACGCCCCAGCGCCAGCGACCGCGCTCCGGGAAGGTGTAGCGGTAGGTGAGCTTGTAGGCGTCGAAGCGGTACGTCCCCTCGGCCTCGCCCGGGGCGAAGCTCGCGCCCGCGAAGCGCGTCTCCCGCGCCAGCCGCCCGGTGCCGGACACCTCCAGCGGCGCGAGCACGACGCGCAGGCCGTGACGGGCATCGATGCGCCAGTGCGCGTCGACGCGGACGAAGGCGCCGGCATCCTCGCCCGTCAACGTGGTCACGTCGAACTCGGTACCGGTGTCGCCGGGGATCCGCGCATCGTTCCTCGCGAGCCGGAGCGCGCCCGTCTCGAGCCCGATGCCGATGCGTCCGCCGGACGGCTCCGCCGCCTGGCCCGGCAGCGGCGCCAGCGACTGCAGCGCGAACGCTACCGCCACCACCACGATCCCGATCCCACGGCGCGATCTTCCTTCGAAACGACTTTCCACGATACGATGACCTCTGCGGAGAAGAGCTTCGGGGTGGTCCGCCGCCCGATCCCTGCAGTCTGCCCCGTACACCGATGTCGTCATCGATCTTCTGTCAATTCGGGTCTCGACCGAAGATCTCGGCGGCGTCCTTCAGCTTCGCAGGCGCGCGTTCTCCGGATCGTACGGGGATTCCTCGATGACGCGCGCCGCGACTCGCGTACCGACCAGCTCCACCTCCAGCGCAGTGCCCGGCTCGGCGAGTGCGGACGTGACGTAGCCGAGCGCGAGGCTCTTGCCGACGCGATGCCCGTGGCCGCCCGACGTCGTCATGCCGACGACTCGCCCGTCGTGATGCAGCGGACAACCGAAGAACGCGTCGGTGTCGTCCGCGTCGAGCTCGAGCGTCACGAACGCCTCGGCCGCACCGCCCGCCTCGCGCTCGGCGAGGAGCGCCGCCTTGCCGACGAAGTCGCTCTCCTTGTCGAGCGCGACGAAGCGCCCCAGTCCGGAGGCGAACGGCGACAGCGTGTGATCGAGCTCGGTCTTCCAGCCACGATAGCTCTTCTCGAGCCGCATCGAGTCCATCGCGTACATGCCGACGTCGCGGATCCCGTGCGCCGCACCCGCCTTCATCAAGGCTTCGTACAACGCAAGCGCGTCCCCGACGCCGACGTGCAGCTCCCAGCCGAGCTCGCCGACGTAGTTGACGCGCTGGGCGAGCACGTCGATGCCGGCCACGGCGATCTCGCGGCAGGCGAGCCAGCGGAAGCTCTCGTTCGAGAGGTCGCTGTCGGTCAGGCTCGCGAGGATCTCGCGCGAGGCGGGGCCGGCGACGACGAGCGTGCCGTGGGCCTCGGTGACGTCCTCCAGCGCGAACGCGGCATCGGCGGGCAGCCGCTCCTCGAGCCACTGGACGTCGTGCCGCTTCGCGGGCGCCCCGCCGACGAGCAGGAAGCGCTCCTCGCCGAGGCGGGTGATCGTGAGCTCCGACCAGACGCCGCCGGACGGCGCGCAGAAGTAGGACAGCGACACCCGCCCGACCTTCGGCAGGCGTCCGGCGATCAGCGTGTCGAGCCAAGAGGCCGCGCCCCGCCCCCCGAGCCTGAGCTTGGTGAAGCCGCCGATGTCGAGCAGTCCCGCCTTCTCCCGAACGGCCCGGCACTCCTCCGCGACCGCGTCGAACCAGACGCCGCGCGCGTAGCCCGCGCTCTCCTCCATCGGATCCTCGGCGCGCGGGAACCAGGTCGCCCGCTCCCATCCCCCGCGGGCGCCGAACCGGGCACCCTTGGCCAGGAGCGTGTCGTACAGCGGCGAGACGAGCCGCGGGCGTCCCGCGGGCCACTCCTGCACCGGGAAGTGGATCGCGTACTCGTGCTGGTAGACCTCGGTCGCGCGATCGACCACGTACGGCTGGTCGGCGTAGTGACCGTAGCGACGCGGGTCGAGACTCCAGAGATCCCACTCGGGCCTGCCGTCGACGATCCACTCGGCGACCGTCTTGCCCGCACCGCCCCCCTGGCAGATGCCGAAGCTGAACCCGCAGCAGTGGAACACGTTCGGCAGGTCGAACGCGGGGCCGACGTAGGGCAGCCCGTCGGGGGCGTAGGGAATCGGGCCGTTGATGACCCGCTGCACGCCGACCGTGCCGAGGATCGGCATGCGCGCGCAGGCCTGCTCGATGTACCACTCGAGCCGCCCGAGATCGTCCGGGTAGAGCTGGTTGGCGAAGTCGTCGGGAAGCGTTCCGTCGGCCCAGGCGGCGTGCGGCGTCGCATTCCATTCGTAGGGCCCGAGGATCAGCCCGTGCTTCTCCTGACGGAGGTAGTAGGAGTCGTCGGGATCGCGCACCAGCGGCATCTTGCCGTCCAGCGCCTCGAGCTCGGGCACCGGTTCGGTCACGAGATACTGGTGCTCCATCGAGACGAGCGGCAGGAAGCGCTCGCCGAGGGCACTGACCTCGGCGCCGCGGTAGCCACCGGCGTTGACGACGTACTCGCAGCGGATCGTGCCCTTGTCGGTGACGACGTCCCACTCGCCCGACGCCGTGCGTTCGAGCGCGGTCACGCGGGTGAAGCGGTGGATCGTCGCGCCGGCCCTGCGCGCGGCGCTCGCGAGCGCCTGGGTCAGCTGGCTCGGGTCGATGTCGCCGTCGTTCGGATCCCACAGCGCGCCGAACAGGTCGTGGTCCTCGAGGAAGGGGTTCCGCCGCTTCATCTCGGCCAGGTCCAGCATCTCGTAGCCGAAGCCCATCGAGTTGGCCATCGCCGTGACGTGGTGGAACTCCTGCATGCGCTCCCTCGTCTGCGCGAGCCGGATCGATCCCGTCCGGTGATAGGCGATCGGGTAGGCGAGATCGGACGCGAGCCGGGTGTACAGCTCGGTGCCGTAGTGCTGCATCCGCATGACGTTCCGATCTCCCGAGAACGTCGGGATGTTGCCCGCCGCGTGCCAGGTGGAGCCGGACGTCAGCTCGTCCATCTCGACGAGCACCGAATCCGTCCAGCCGCGCTCCGCGAGGTGGTAGAGGGCACTCGCCCCGGCGACTCCGCCGCCGATGACGACGACACGTGCCTGCTCCTTCATGCCCTCGATTCCTCTTCGTTCGATGACGCTTCCCGCGTCCCGCGGTTCATCGCTTCGCGTGGCAGCTTGACGTCGAAGCGGGCACGGATCTTCTCGTCGAGCTCGGCGGAGACGTGCCCGGGGAAGTGCGAGCCGAGGATCTCGTCGACCCGCCGGCGCGCCGTCGCCACCAGGTCCGGCTTGCCCTGCTCGCCCCACTCCTTCGGGCTGGTACGATCCCCGACCCCGGGGTAGACGTAGTCCTTCTGCATGAGCCGGAGCGTCTGCTCGTGCCCGAGGTAGTGGTTCGGACCGCCGATGCAGACGTCTCGCATCGCGTCGAGCGACAGCGTGTCGTCGTTGACCTCGATGCCGCGCACCGTGCGGTTGATCGACCCGAGCATGTCGTTGTCGATGACCATGCTCTCGTAGCAGACGCCGAGCAGCGAGGCGTGCATGCCGGCCGCCTCGTAGACGAGGTTGGTGCCTGAGTGCGCGGCGAGCGTGACCGTGTAGCCTTTCTCGGCACCCGCCTGCATGTCGGGAAGCTTGGCGTCGGCCATGCCCGCGGCGATGCCCGTCGGCAGGCCGTAGAAGCGTCCCATCTGCCCGCAGGCGGCCATCAGGGCCGCCTGCTCGCCGCTGCCGCCGCTCATCGCCCCGGTGCGGAGATCGGACACGAACGGCCAGGTGCCGAAGATCGCCGGGCAGCCGGGCACGAGCAGGTTGACGAAGACGAGGCCGGCAAGCACCTCGGCCACTTCCTGCACGACGGCGCCGGCGAGCGCCGCCGGGCTCGTCGCCCCCGCCTGCCCCGCGGCGAGCAGCAGCACCGGCATGCCGGCGAGCACGGCCGCCTCCATGCAGTGACAGGCGTCCTCGGCGAAGCGCAGCGGCGGCACCACGAAGCAGTTGGACATGCTCACGAACGGGCGTGCCCGCCAGGCCTTCTCCCCGCCCGCGATCGCGTGCAGCATCTCCAGCGAGCGGTGCAAGTGCGCGGGCTCGACCCAGCTCGAACCGACGTGCTTGGTCGTGCCGCTGACCGCGGCGTAGCAGGTGTTGAAGTCCAGGTCGGCGGGCTCGGCCATGTCGCGCGCGACCAGCGGGCGCTGGAAGAAGTGGATGTGCTCGAGCCGGTCGACGAGGCGCGCCATGTCGTACAGGTCCTTCAGCGTCGACTCGCGGTACTCGCGCCCCTCCACGTCGACGATGTGCACGGCCGCCCCGGCCGTCCCGAAATAGACCTTCGAACCCGACACCTCGATGTCGTGCCTCGGATCCTGCCCGTACAGCGTGACCGAGCGCGCGGCGATGGCGAGCGTGTCCTCGACGAGCGCGCGGGGGAAGAACAGACGGCCGTTCTCGTATCGCCCTCCGGCCCGGGTCACCGCGTCGATGCAGGAGGGAATCGCCTGGGCCAGCCCGATCGTCTCGAGCGTGGTCATGACCGCCTCGTTGACGCGGGCGACGTCCGCCTCGGCGAGCGGCAGGAAGCGCCCGCCGTCCATGCCGGGCCGGACCGGACGCTCGGCCTCCGGCACGGGCGCGGCCCGGAGAGCGTGCATGGCGGCACGGGCTCCTCGGCGGCTCCGCTTGCGGTTCGGCTCTGCCACGATCGCACTCCCGATGACGCCGAGGCCCGGCTCCTCGAAGGAGTATGGATCATTCGGCACGACTTCGGATAAGGCCAGGCACGGGCAGGGCAGAGGCACAGATGCGACGGGAGCCTGACCCGGTGGAAGTCAGGCTCGTTCGCGTCTCCCCGGACACCGCTCGCGGCCGATCCGGACCACCCGATTCCGATGGACCGCCGAGCGTGAGCGATCGTCCGGCCAGCGGTCCTGTCGGGTCGGGATGCTCGGATCTGCGTGCCCGGGTCGGAGCGTTCGGGCCGGGGCGTTCGGGCCGGACCGATCAGGTCGGACCGGCGGAGGTCCCGCTCGACGTGGAGGCTCGGGCGGCGAGCTCGCGGATCGCCTCGTCGCTCCCGCTCACGCCCTCGAGCAGGCGCGCGTCGGGAAGCTGGCCGCTCTCGCCGTGCAGCACCGAGATGTCGCCGGTCGCCTCGAGCACCACGAGATGCACCTCGGACAGGGCGAGCACGTTCGCCTCCCGCAGCTTGCCGTGAACGTCGTCCCGGGTGATGCGGGTACGATCCAGCACGTCGTCGAGCATGCGCTCGCCGACCATCAGCACGATCGGCGTGTTGTCGACGAGGGTGGACGCACCGACATGCTTCCTCGCCCACGCGATGACGCGCTGGCACAGGAAGATCATCGCGAGTCCGATCGCGCCGTCCGCGACCGATACCGACGCGCTCAGCAGCACGCTCGCCACGATGCTGCCGACCGCCACGGACATGACGAAGTCGAAGCTCGACATCTTCGACAGACTCCGGAGCCCGTTCAGGCGGATCACGGCGATCACCGCGACGTAGACGCCGATCGTGCTCAGGGTGATGCGGAACGCGTCGCTCCAGGTCGTCGTCAGCCAGTCCATGCGGGAGATGCCGTCAGTGAGCGGCGAGCCCCATCAGACCTCGCACGTGAGCCGTCGCCGAACGGGCGAGCGCGTCGAGGTGGTAGCCGCCCTCGAGCACCGAGACGATACGTCCGTCCGCGTGGCGTTCGGCGACGTCGGCAAGTTTTCCCGTGATCCAGGCGAAGTCGTCCTCGGTCAGCGCGAGGCTGGCGAGCGGATCGGCGGCGTGCGCGTCGAAGCCGGCGCTGATCACGACGAGCTCCGGGGCGAACGCGTCGAGCGCGGGCAACCAGGCCGCGGTGATCGCGGCGCGGAAGTCGGCGCTGCCCGTGCCGCCCGCGAGCGGCACGTTGACCCGCTGCCCGTCGACGTTCGGGCGGTAGCCACCCGGGTAGAACGGGTGCTGGAAGGACGAGCAGAACAGGATGCCCGCGTCGCCGTCGACGAGATCCTCGGTACCATTGCCGTGGTGGACATCGAAGTCGACGATCGCGACGCGCGTCAGGCCGTGCGCGCGCATCGCGTGACGCGCGGCGATCGCGACGTTGCCGAAGAAGCAGAAGCCCATCGCGGTGCTCCGCTCGGCATGGTGACCCGGCGGGCGCACCAGGCAGAACGCGTTGTCGGCCCGACCGCCGAGTACCTCGTCGACGGCGAGGACGCCGGCCCCGGCGCCACGCCGGGCGGCGTCGAGCGAGTGCGGGTTCATCGCCGTGTCGGCGTCGAGCTGCACCGAGCCGCTCGCGGGGGAGGCCGCGCGGATCGACTCGACGTAGGACTCGGGGTGCGCGAGACAGAGCTGCTCGTACGTCGCGAGCGGTGCATCGTGGTGCTGCAGCAGCTCGTGCAGCGACTCCGCCATCAGCCGGTCCGCGATCGCGTCGATGCGCTGCGGGCACTCGGGATGGCCCGGCGCGATCTCGTGCAGCACGCAATCGCGATGGGTGATCAGGGCTGTCGGCATGGACGGACGGACTCGCGACTTCGAGCGGCCGGGAAATATAGCAGCTCGCCCCGATGCGCCCTCGAAGGCGCCTCGACACAGGGGTTTCGACACTCTCCGGCATCACTTCGCGCCCGCTCTCGTGCGCTCCCTCGTACGTGCCTTCCGCATCCCCCGGCACCCTCGGCGCCACGCATCCGTGCCCACGCGCCGGGAGGGGTACCATCGGCGGCATGTCGACGCTGCACCTGGACAAGCTTCTCGACCCCGCGAGCGTCGCGCTCGTCGGCGCGAGCGCGCGCGAGGGCTCGCCCGGTCTCGCGCTCGCCCGCAACCTCGTCGAGGGAGAGTTCACCGGGCGCGTGCACCTGATCAACCCGCGCTACAGGGAGGTGCTCGGCGAGACCTGTCGCCGCAGCCTCAAGGCGCTGCCCGAGACGCCGGATCTCGTTCTCGTGCGCGTGCCGGAGCGGTTGCTCAGGCGCACGCTGGTGCAGTGCGCGCGGATCGGCACGCGCGTGGCGATCGTGCTCTCCGGCGCGCCGAGCAGTCACGCGCTGCACCGCTACGCGCGCCGCCTCGGGCTGCGCATCCTCGGTCCCTGGTGCGCGGGCCTGATCCGCCCGCACATCGGGCTGAACGCGACGGCGAGCGCGAGCCGTGTCGGGCGGGGCTCGCTCGCCGTCGTCAGCCAGTCGGCCTCGCTCGGGGCGGCGCTCCTCGACTGGGCCGAGTCGAGCGGGGTGGGCTTCTCGGCACTGCTCTCGACCGGCGGCGACACCGACATCCGCCTCGCCGATCTCCTGGACCTGCTCGCCGAGGACCGGCACACGCGCGCGATCATCGTCTATCTCGATCGCGTCGACGGCTCGCGCGGGTTCCTGTCGGCGATCAGCGCGACGGCGCGCCTGAAACCCGTCGTGCTGATGCGTTCGACCCAGGAAGGTGCACCGTACTGCGACGCGCTGACCCGCAGCGGCCGGACGTCCTCGTCGGACGTGGTGTTCGAGGCGGCTCTCAAGCGCGCGGGTGTCGTGCGCATCCGGACGTTCTCGAACCTGTTCGCCGCGGCGAAGATCCTGGCCTCGCGCGCCCGCACGAAAGGTCTCCGCCTCGCCGTCGTCAGCAACGGCGCGGCACCGGCGATGCTCGCCTGCGAACGCATCGAGACCAAGGGTTTCCGTTCGCCACGCCTCGACGAAGCGCGCCGCCGCGTGCTCGACAAGGCGCTCGGGCGCCGCTTCAGCGGCAGGAATCCCGTCGTTCTCCGGGACGTCGACGATCTCGCCGTGCAGTACCGCACGGCGATCGCCGAGCTGCACGACCCGGCCGAGTTCGATGCGGTACTGGTGATCTTCGTGCCGAACTCGATGAACGATCCCGACGAGATCGCCCGCGCCGTCGTCGAGGTGCTGCCGACCCGCGTGCCGCTGCTCGCCTGCTGGATGGGTGACGCGAGCGTGGCCGAGGCGCGGGAGACGTTCGCGAAGGCGGGCGTCGCGAGCTTCCGCACGCCGGAAGCGGCGGCCGACGGGTTCGACTTCCTGCACCGCTACCACGTCAGCCAGCAGCAGCTCCTGCAGCTCCCGAACCCTGCCTCCCGCCACACCCGCGCCGATCTCGCCGGCGCCCGGACACTCGTCGACGAGGCGCTCGCGGCGGACGTGCGCGTGCTCGATCCCGATCGCACCCGGCGGCTGATGCGGCTGTTCGACATCGACGTGCTGCCGGCGCGGCACGCCCGCTCGGTCGACGAGGCGACCGACATCGCCGCCGAGGTCGGCTGGCCGGTCGCGATGAAACTCGTCTCGCCGAACGTCTCCTACAAGGCGTCGGTCCTGCCGACCCGTCTCGGCCTGGACAGCGAAGGGGCGGTGTGCACCGCCTGGCACGACATCGAGCGCGCGCTCGCCACCCAGCGTCCCGACGCGACGTTCGACGGTGTCCTGGTCGAGCGCATGCACCCGAGCGGCAACCACCGTGACCTGGCCGTCTCGCTGGCCCGCGATCCGACCTTCGGGCCGGTGCTGTCGCTCGGGCTCGGCGACGAGCTGACCGCCCTCGGACACGTGCGCGCCGTGCAGTTGCCGCCGCTGAACAACTTCCTGATCGACGACATGCTGGACACGCCCGATCTCGCCGTCCATCTCGGCGCGTTCCGCCACAAGGCGGCCGTCGACCCCGCGCCCGTCGCGCACGTGCTCAGGCGCCTGTCCGAGATCGCCTGCGAGCTGCCGAACGTGTTCTCGCTCGACATCAACCCGCTGCACATCGGACCGGACGGAGCCGTCGCGATGGACGTGCAGGTCGTGCTCGAACGCGCGCGCGCCACGCGTCGCTACGCTCACCTCGCGATCCACCCCTACCCCTGGCAATGGGTGCGAGAGGCGCCGCTGAAGGGCGATCGCACCGTGCTCCTGCGCCCGATCCGTCCCGAGGACGGGCAGGGTCTCGGCGATCTCGTGCGGAACATGTCCGCCGAGTCCCGCTACTTCCGCTTCATGCACGCGATCAACGAGCTCTCCCCGCAGATGGTCGCGCAGTTCACCAAGCTCGACTACGACCGGCAGATGGCCTTCGTCGCCGTCGACGACGAGACGCTGGTCGGCGTCAGCCGCTACGCGATGGACGGCGAGCGGCGCGAGGGCGAGTTCGCCGTCTCGATCGCCGACGACTGGCAGGGCATCGGGCTCGCGAGCGCGCTGATGCGACTCCTGATCGAGCACGCCACGGCGCAGGGGCTCGAGTTCCTCAGAGGCGACGTGCTGCGCACCAACAAGCCGATGCAGCGCCTGATGGACGCGCTCGGGTTCGCCACGCGCCTCGACCCCGAGGACCGCGACGTGCTGATCTGCACGCTCGCGCTCGAGCCGCCCGACGACGGTGCGGACGACTCCCGCGATCCGTCCACGAACCACCGGGGCGACGGTGGACGCCGGAGCGGTGACGAGAGACCATCGTGAGTCCGGAACCACACCTCATGATGCGAAGGGCCACTCGATGAGCGAACGGCTTCCGGCCGATGTCGAGGAACTCGCGCTCGACGTCGACGGTCGCGCGATCGTCGCGCTGCGGCGGCGACCGCTCGGCCCGCCGCCGCGCGCGTCGGACGGCGTCGGCGGTGCCGACGTGCCGCGTGCGCTGTGCCTGCACGGCTGGCTCGACAACGCCGCGAGCTTCGTGCCGCTGATGCCGTACCTGCCGCACGTCGACCTGGTCGCGCTCGACCTGCCCGGCCACGGCGCGAGCGATCCGCTCGAGAACGGCTACTCGCTCGCCGAGATGGCCTACCGGGTGAGGCGTGCCATGCAGCGCCTGGGCTGGGAGCGCTGTCACCTCGTCGGTCACTCGATGGGCGGTTGCATCGCCCCGTTGCTCGTCGTCGCCGCCCCGGACGCGATCGATTCGCTGATCCTGCTCGAGGCGAGCGGACCGCTGTCCGAGGAAGCCGACGCGCTGCCGGCGAGGCTCGCGCGCCACCTCGCCGAACGTCTCGACGGGGAACGCTTCGCCTCGCGCACGTTCCCCGGTCCGGAGGCCGCGGTCGCGGCGCGGTTGAAGGCGGCGCGCATGGCGCCTGCATCGGCCCGTCTGATCATCGATCGCCAGATCGTCCCGACGGAGGGCGGCTGGCGCTGGCGGTTCGACTCGCGTCTGCGCGGCGCGTCCGCGCAGTACCAGACCGAGGCGCAGGTGCGCGCCGTGCTCGGCGCCGTCCCCTGCCCGACGCTCACCGTCATCGCGGCGAACGGCTTCCTCGCCTCGCGCCCGGACACCGAGCCGCGTCTCGCCTGCCTCGGCGATCGCGTCTCGCTGACGCTGCCCGGTAACCACCACGTGCACATGGACACGCCGGAACCGGTCGCCGCGGCCATGAACCGCTTTCTCGGCACGACGCCCGCTCCCGCGTCGACTGCCGCTCGCGACGGCTGACGACGCGGCCGGCGACGAACGACGGCCGGTCGAGGTCGAGGTCGGCGACGGCGGCGACGGTCGAACGCCCGCTCACCTTTCGGAGCGTTGCGAACGACGCGATGCCTGTCGTCTAATCGGTGGACCGGACACTCGCTCGGACGCCCGGGCGAATGCCGGCACGAGCGACCGAGCGAATGCCCGACGGACGGGCCGGGCGACGACCTCGCCCGTGCCGGACGGCACCGACGACTAACCAGGAAAGACGACGACCATGACGAAGGCACTTCGCACGACACTCGCCGCCGCGGCGCTCGCCGCACTCGCCACGGGCGGCTGTTCGACATCGGCCCCGGAGCGGCCCGCCTACGACGTGCCCGATCAGGTCGGCGGCGACGTCGATCCCGCCGCCCTCGTCGGCGTCTGGCAGGTCACCCCGCTCAACCCCTACCCCGAGCAGGGCGAGCAGGAGACGCTCATCGAGTACCGCGACGACGGCTCCGTCGTCGGGCAGGTCGACCCGTCGGACGACGAGGCGATGGCGGCGCTCGGCGATGTCCGCTTCGAGATGACCGGCCGCTGGTCGGTGAGCGAGGGTTCGGTGACCCATCGGGACGTGAAGATGGAGGCGCTGAGCGACAACACGTTCGCGAAGCTCATGACGAGCCTCGTCAACGGCGCCAAGCGCGACCTCGGCGGCACCGCCGACATCCGCGAGCTCGGCCCCGACCGTATCGTCATGCTCGGCACCGACGGGGCGGCGATGCGTTACGACCGCGTGCGGTAGCGGCTCGGCCGAGCGAGCGCCGGCGACGATCAGGCGATATCCAGCGGCAGCGCCGTGCTGGCCTTGGTCCGGCGCAGCACGAAGTTCGTCGTCGACGAGCGGACCAGACCGAGCGCCAGCAGGCGCTTCATCAGGAAGCTCTCCAGGCCCTCCGCGTCCGCCGCCACCACCTTGAGCACGTAGTCGCTGTCGCCGGTGATCGAGCTGCACTCGACCACCTGCTCGTGTTCCTGGACGAAACGGTCGAAGGCGTCGATGGTCCTCTCCGTGTGATCGATCAGCGAGACGTGGACATAGGCGACGGCGTGCAGGCCGAGGGGCTTCGGGTCCAGCACGGCGACGTAGCGATCGATGACACCGAGTTCCTCGAGGCGCTTGACGCGCCGCCAGCAGGGCGAGGCCGACAGGTTCAGGTTCTCGGCGAGCTCGCGCGCGCCGATCTTCCCGTTCGCCTGCAGCAACGCGAGGATCTTCCGATCGTTCCTGTCGAGATCGTCCACGGCAGATCGTTTCGCTCATCGCCCTCTCGGCGGCACGGGAATGCTCTCACGGGACCGTTCGCATGGGAATACGCGCGATTTCACCTGTCCGGCGACGATAGGGTCTTCCCAGGCCAACGAGGAGAACCCGAGACGATGCTCAAGCAGAGCAGCTACGTGGCGGCGACACCCGACGCCGACGGCAGGATCGCCTACACCGACGAGGAGAACGCCGTGTGGCGGGATCTCTTCCGTCAGCAGTTGCCGGCGGTGCACGAGCACGCGGCCGAGCCCTACCTGAAGGGCCTGGAGGCGCTGGACCTGTCGCGCGAGCGCGTGCCCCAGTGTCCCGAGGTGTCCGCCCGTCTGGAACCGCTGACCGGCTGGCACGTCGAGCCGGTGCCGGCGCTGATCGGCTTCGGGCGCTTCTTCGACATGCTCGCCCGCAAGCGTTTCCCGGCCGCGTCGTTCATCCGCCGGCGCGAGCACTTCGACTACATCGAGGAGCCGGACATCTTCCACGAGATCTTCGGGCACACGCCGTTGCTGACCGATGCCCGGTTCGCCGGCTTCTCGGAGGCGATCGGCCGGGCCGGACGACGGGCGGACAAGTCCGAGCACGCGTGGCTGATCCGCCTGTACTGGTTCACGATCGAGTTCGGGCTGACGCGCGAGGGCGGTACGCTCAAGGCGCTCGGATCGGGCCTCGCCTCCTCGCCGACGGAGCTGCCGCGCAGCGTGCTCGCCGAGGGCGCGACGCGGCGCCCCTTCGACATCGTCGATATACTGCGCACGCCGTACCGCATCGACATCCACCAGCCGGTGTACTTCGTCCTCGACGACGTCGACGACCTCACGGCGGCGGCCGAGCGGGATCTCCTGGCCGACGCGCGGACCGCGAAGCGGCTCGGCCTGCACGAACCGCGCTTCGCGCAGGCGAGCTGACCGATGACCGATCCCGAACACCCGCGACTGTCCCCCGACGAGGCGAAGGCGCGACTCGCCACGCTCGATGCCGGCTGGTCCCTGAGCGACGAGGCGACGTCGATCGAGCGGAGCGTCACCTGCAAGGGATTCGCGAAGGCGGTGTACCTGGCGAACCTGGCGGCGTATCACGCCGACCGGGAGGGGCATCACCCCGACATCGCCTTCGGCTTCGGCTACTGCCGGATCGTCTACACCACCCACGACGTCGGCGGCCTGTCCGACAACGACTTCGCCTCCGCCGCGGCCTTCGACCGACTCGTCGGATGAGCGCGGTCGCGCCGGGCATCACGTCCGACACCCGGATCGATGCCGTCGTCGCGATGCCGAGCCCGGCGGAGCTCCGGCGCGAGCTGCCGTTGCCCGCCGCGGACGCCGTGGCGATCGCCGGCACGCGCGAGCGCATCGGCGACATCGTCCACGGACGCGACGGGCGCCTGCTCGTCGTCGTCGGTCCGTGCTCGATCCACGACTCCGTCGCCGCCCGCGACTACGCCGAGCGGCTGCTGGGCGTGCGCGAGCGGCTGCGGGATCGGCTCGAGATCGTCATGCGCGTGTACTTCGAGAAGCCACGCACGACGGTCGGCTGGAAGGGGCTCGTCAACGACCCCCGCATGGACGGCAGCTTCGCCATCGACGAGGGGCTGCGCACGGCCCGGGGGCTCTTGATCGACCTGGCCCGCCTCGGCGTGCCTGCCGGCTGCGAGTTTCTCGACGCCGCGACCGGCCAGTACTACGCCGACACCGTCAGCTGGGGCGCGATCGGCGCGAGGACGACCGAGAGCCAGGTGCACCGGGAGATGGCCTCGGGCCTGTCCTGCCCCGTCGGGTTCAAGAACGGCACGAGCGGTGACGTCGGCATCGCGGTGGACGCGATCGTCTCGGCCGGTCACCGGCACGCGTTCCTGAGCCCGACCGACGAGGGGGTCATGGCGCTGTACCGCACGGCGGGCAACGGCGACGCGCACCTGATCCTGCGCGGCGGCACCGAGCCGAACTACGACGGCGCGAGCGTGCGCTCGGCGATCGAGCGCCAGCGCGCCGCCGGCGTCGAGCGTCGCCTGATCGTCGACTGCAGCCACGCCAACAGCGCAAAGGATCCGTCGCGGCAGGCGGTCGTGATCGACGACGTGGTGCGCCAGCTGGCGACGGGGCGAGAGGCGATCGGCGGTGTCATGATCGAGAGCCATCTCGTCGCGGGCAGGCAATCTCCGGGTGACCCCTCGCGGCTGACCTACGGGCAGAGCGTCACGGACGGCTGCGTGGGTTGGGAGGAGACGGTGGAGCTGCTCGAGCGACTCGCGGCAGGCGCCGCCGCCGCGCACTGAGCGGCTCGCCCGGAACCCGGACCCGAGCGCGGCCGGTGCGTCGTCGGGACACCGTCAGGGCCGTCGTCATCTGCAGCGATCGTCAGACCGCCGACGGCTGCCGCGTGTCTTCCCGTCCGGTACCGGATCGCTCCTCGTCGGCTCTCCCACGCGGACCGGCACGACGGGCGAGCGCGAGCGAGCTGAGCGAGATCGACAGCGAGCTGGCGAGCATCGCGAACACCGCGAGGAGCGGGTGCAGGAAGCCGAGCAGCGCCGCAGGCACCAGCAGCGTGTTGTAGCCGATGGCGAGGACGAGGTTGCGCCGCAGCGCGCGCGCCGATCGACGCGCGAGCCCGAGCGCGACGTCGATCCTCTCGAGCCCGCCGTTCAGCACCGACATCGCCGCGGCGCTCCTGGCCAGATCGCTCGCCTCGCCGGTCGCGATGCCGAGGTCGGCCGCGGCGAGTGCCGGTGCGTCGTTCAGGCCGTCGCCGACGAACGCGACGCGCCGGCCCTGCCCCCGCAGCGACTCGACGAGCGCTCGCTTGGCGTCCGGATCGAGCGGTGCGTGCCAGGCGAGTCCGAACCGCTCGGCCAGGGCGACGGTCGCACCGGCCGTGTCGCCGCTCGCGAGCACGGGCTCGAGGCCGTGTGCGCGGAGCGATGCGAGCAGGGGAGCCACGTCCTCGCGCACCGTGTCGGCGAGCTCGATCGCGCCGATCGCACGATCGTCGACGGCGACGAGCACGCGACTGCAGCTCGCGTCGTGCGCGGCGGGGGCGTGCTCGACGCCGTGCTCGGCGAGCCAGCGCGCCGAACCCGCCAGCAGCGTGCGGCCATCGACGAGCCGCGCGCGCACGCCGGCACCCGCCCGCTCGTGCCGTTCGCTCGCGCTACCCACATCGGTGTTCGCGACGGCGTCGCTCGTCCGCATGGCGTGCTCGATCACGGCGCGGGCCAGCGGATGGTTCGAGCCGTGCTCGGCGAGCGTGGCCAGCGCGAGCACTTCCCCTTCCGTCACCCCGGCTTCGGGCAAGACGCGCACGACCGCGAGCCGCCCCGTCGTCAGCGTGCCGGTCTTGTCGAGCAGCACCGTGTCGAGCCGATCGGCACGCTCCAGCGCGGCGGCGTCACGCAGCACGATGCCCTCGCGTGCCGCGCTCGACGCCGCGGTCGACACCACCAGCGGCACCGCCAGCGACAGCGCGCAGGGGCAGCTGACGACCAGCACGGCGAGCGCCCGGACGAGCGCATCGGTGCCCGACTCGCCGATCGCGAGCGCGAGGCCGAACGCGAGCAGCGCCGCCACGCCGATTCCCGGTATCAGCCAGGCGGCCACGCGATCGATCATCCGCATCAGGTCGCTCTTGCCGTGCAACGCGCGTCCGACGGTCGCGGCGAGTCGATCGAGCGTGCGTTCGCCGCTCGCCGCGCCGACCCGGACGCGCAGCGTGCCGTCGACGTTCAGCGTGCCGGCGAGCACGGCGTCGCCGGGACCGACCGATCGCGGCAGCGATTCGCCGCTCAGGAGCGCCGCATCGATCAGCGCGCTGCCGCGCTCGACCGTGCCGTCGGCCGCCAGTCGCTCCCCGGCGCGTGACTCGATCAGATCCCCCACCGCGAGCTCGCCGATCGCCACGTCCACGAATCGCTCGTCGCGAGGCACCCGCGTGTCGTCGGACGCTTCCCGCCCCGCGCCGCCGGACGTGTCGCGACCCGCGCCGGCGATCGCTCCCGTGCCAGCTCCCGCACCCGCAGCCACGCCGCTCAGGCGCCGGACGCGCTCGGGCGAGAGATCGAGCATCGCGCGCACCGCGTCCGCCGCACGGCGGCGCGCACCGAAGTCTCCGAGCCGGGCGACCAACTGGAACACGATCAGCATGACCGGCACCTCGAACCAGACATCGCTGATGCCGTGAGCGAGGTTCCGGACGGACACGCCGACCGCCGCCACCGTCGCGATCAGGATCAGCGACTCCATGCCGGGCACGCCCGAGCGCAGCCCGCGCCAGCCGAGGCGGTGGAACGGCCCGCCGGAATAGAGCAGGACCGGCAGCGACAGCACGCCGGAGGCGACGGCGAGCCACCAGGCGAAGGCCGCGTCGGGCAGCTCGGTGAAGTAGCGCGCGATGACGGTGAGCATGACCCACATGCCGAAGCCCGCCGCGATCGCGAGGCGGATGCGGTGCGACTTGAGGAACGCGCCCTGCGCGGCGGCCGCGTCACGCTCGCCGATCGCCCGTGTCTCGTGGCCGAGCTCGGCGAGACGGCGGACGAGATCCGCCCGGCCGACGTGTCCACGCTCGTGCCGCACGAACGCCGAGTCGCTCAGGAACGACACCGACACGTCGTGCACGCCGGGCAGGCGACGCAACGCCCGCTCGACGGTGGCGGCGCAGCCCGCGCAGAACATGCCGTCGACGGCGAAGGCGCTCTCCTCGAGCGCGTTGCCGGCGGCTTCGCGATCCGTGTTCGTCGTCGCGTCCGCGGCGACGCCATCGCCGCCGGACGCGGCTTTCGGATCGCTCGGGGCGCTCGGATCGCTCGGATCGCTCGGATCGCTCGGGGCGCTCGGGGCGCTCGGGGCGCTCGGGGCGCTCGGGGCGCTCGGGGCGCTCGGGGCGACAGAATCCGCGAGACCGACGAAGCTTGCCGGATCGGCTAGATCATCCGGGTTCGCGGTCGCCTCCTCCTCGGACACCACCGTCACGTTCGTCCTCCCGATCGTCGCTCGTCCGTCGTTCAGCCGCCGGCACCCGACGTGTCGGCGGGCTCGCCGACCTCGACGCGCAGCTCCGCCCCGCCCGCCCACGGCCCGCGCGCGGGATCGAAGCGCTCGCGCTGCTCGGCGAACAGCGCCGCGTCGATCTCGCCCGAGGCGTTCGACCACGCGCCCCGAACGTACGTCGACACCGCGGCCAGCTCCTCGTCGGAGAGGTGCGCCATCGCCGGCATGACCCCGGTGTAGACATCGCCGAGCACTTCCATCTCGCCCTGGACGCCGTGCAGGAGGATCTGCACGAGGAGATCCGGCTCGGCGTTGACCCAGCCCGAGCCGTCGAGCGGCGGGAAGGCACCGGCGATGCCGAGCCCGGTGCCCTGGTGGCAGGCGACGCAGTTGCCCGCGTACACGGTGGCGCCGTCGACCGCGCCGCTGCCGGCGAGCGCCATCGGCGTGCGGTGATCGCCGGCATCGGCCGGCACGACCCCCTGCATGTAGAAGTACGCCGCGCCCCAGACGACGAACCCGAGCGCCATCGCCAGGTACCACTTCGGCAGCGGGTTCTCGAGCTCGGCCGGCTCGTAGTTCTCGCGCTCGTAGGCACGGTTCACCGGCACGGCATTGGTCTGCAGGTCCTTCTCGCGGACCGGATCCCCGGGCCGGATCTTCGCGTCGTTCTTCATCGTGCGTTCTCCAGGGGCTGCTCACCCGTGCCCGCCACCGTGTCCGCCATCACGTTCGCCGTCGTGTTCGCCGCCGTGTTCGCCGCCGCGGCCCGCGGATCGCCCTCGCCCGCCTCCTCGATCTCCTCCGGGGCGATCGGCAGCTCCTCGGCCGGGTAGGTGTGATCGAGCGCGATGAGGTAATCGACCAGGTCGAGCGCCTCCTGCGTCGGTACGACGAAGCCCTCGCGCGAGCGGTACTCGGCCGGCAGCTTCACCTCGATCCGGTCGCCGAGGTAGTCGGTCTCGGTGAACAGGAACGGGTAGGCGGGCATGATGCTGCCCGGCGACACGGCCCGCGGCTGGTAGAGATGGGTCAGGTGCCAGTCGACGCTCGGCTGGCGGGCACCGATATTGAACAGGTCCGGACCCGTGCGCATCGTGCCGAGCAGGTGCGGGTTGTCGTAGCTGTAGTCGGACGGCACCGACGGACGTCCCCAGCCGCGCGCCATGTCGGGTGCCTGCGACGGATCGCGCGGCTGCTGGCTGTGACAGTAGACGCAGCCGAGCGAGATGTAGTGCTCGCGACCGCGCGCCTCGCTCTCCGAGTACGGCTCGAGCGCCTCGGGCGGGTTCTCGCCCGTGCGCAGCTGGATCGTCGGCATGACCACGAGCAGCAGGGTCGCGTAGAGCAGGATCAGCGCGGTGCCCGCGATGATGCCGAGCGCGCGGGTCATGCCTCACCCCCGCCGACGGAGGACTTCGCGAGGTAGCGGGAGGACATCATGCGCGGCGCCTCCGCCCGCTCGGGCCCCATGCGGGCGAGCACCAGGAAGAAGTGGCTGGCGAAGACGATGTGGCCGAGCGTCATCAGCGTGCCGCCGATCGAGCGGGCCTGCAGGTAGGGAAGGGTCAGCTCCATCGTCGCCATGAACGGCACGGACGCGTCGAGCATCGCGAGCCCCTGCAGCCAGCCACCGAACGAGAGCAACCAGAAGTAGATCCCGAACCCCGCGAACACGAGCCAGAAGTGCAGCGTGATCGCCCAGCGGTGCGGCCACTCCCAGGCGACGAGACGCGGCAGGATGAAGTAGATCGAGCCGAACAGGATGAACGAGAAGAAACCGTAGACGCCCATGTGCGCGTGCCCGACGGTGTAGTGGGTGAAGTGGGTGATCGTGTTGACCGAACGGAGCGCCTCGATCGAGCCCTGCACCGAGGCGAAGGTGTACATCATCGCGCCGGCGACGACGAAGCGGAGCGTCGGGGAGACGAGCACCATGCGCCAGCGCGGCAGCACCGTCATGTGATGGTTCACCGCGACCGCCACGACGGGGATGATCATCATCACGCTGGTGACGATCGACAGCGTCGCGAGCCAGGTCGGCACCGGCCCGCCGATCAGGTGGTGCACCCCGACCTGGCTGTAGAAGAGGGCCAGCGCCCAGAAGCCGATCAGCGACAGCGTGTACGAGTAGATCGGCGTGCCGGTGAGCTTCGGGATGAAGTAGTAGGCGGCGGCGAGCCCGAGCGGCGTCATCCAGAGCCCGAGCACGTTGTGGGCGAACCACCAGTTCAGGATGGCCTGCTCGGTCCCGGTGAACAGCGCGTGCAGGTTCCCGGTGACGAACAGCATCGGGAACCAGACGAGCGCGCCGATCAGGTACCAGGCGCTGACGTAGAGGTGGTGCACGCGGCGGCGCAGGATCGTCATGATCAGCGGCACGGCGGCGAGCGCCCCGCCGAGGACGAGGAGGACGTCCACCGGCAACGGGAACTCCAGCCACTCGAGCCCGGAGCTCAGCCCGCCGAGGATCGCGATCGTGCCGCCACCGATGCCGAGGTTCCAGAGCACCGCCCCGACGCTCGCGTACCGCCCGCCGGCCAGTTCGGTCTTGAACAGGCGCGGCACCAGCCAGAGCCCGACACCGACGCCCGCCATCGAGGCCCAGCCGTAGGCGACGACGTTCAGGTGCGCGGGCCGGATGCGGCCGAACGTCAGCACCGCCTCGCCGACGAGCCAGTCCGGCAGGTGCATCTTCAGCGCGGCGACCAGCCCGAACACCGAGCCGAGCAGCAGCCAGACGATCGAGGAGGTCAGCCACCACAGCACCGGCTGGCGGCTCGAACGGTCGTAGACGCGCCGGTCGGCGAGCTCGGCCTGGTCGACGTCGAGCTCGCCGACCTCGCCGTCAGCCTCCTCCTGGAGCTCCAGGCGCCGCGGACCGCTCGTCGCCGGGTCCTCGGCGCGGCCGACCTCGCCCTCGGCGAAGATCGTCTTGGCCGCCTCCTGCCCGTCGCCCCACTGGTCGTTGGCGAGCCCCCAGACCATCAGGAACAACCCCCCGATCGATATCAGGAAGGTCATCGAGAGAAGGAACGCGATCGCAGGATTCATGCAGGGAGTCGCCGGTCGGCCGGAGGACAGGACCGGTCGACGTCGCCTCGGGCTCCATCACCGGTATCCCATTGATACCAGATAACGCGCGAAGCGGATGACGAACTCACCGCCGGACACGACCGGCGGCGAGCGAGGCGGCGGTCGGAACCGTGGGCAAAGCGGTGGCCGGGCGGCAGGCGGGCGGGGGAAGCGGCGGCCGAGAGGTCGCCCGCAGGCCGGGCGTCGCGGAGCGCCCGCGAGACGGGCGGAATGCCCGGGCGCCGATCAGGGCTTCGGCTGCACGTCGGACGGCAACGCCCGGCCGGTGCACTCCGGGACGACGTCGATGGCCGCGAACGCGGGACGCACCCGCGCCGGCGGGGCGAGCCGTTCAGCCGCGCCCGGGGCGACCGACCGGCCGCCCGGGCGCGGCTCGCTCAGTTGCCGAGCGCGCTGACCTGCATCGGGCTGTCGGGGAAGATGATCTCGACGCGGCGGTTCTCCCGGCGCCCGGCGGACGTCTCGTTGCTCGCGACGGGCTTGTTCTCGCCGAAGCCTTGCGTCGTGATGCGGCTGGTCGAGATGCCACGGGCGGCGAGCGCCTGACGGACGGCGAAGGCACGGTCGCGCGAGAGGTCCATGTTGTAGTCGTCGTCGCCCATCGAGTCGGTGTGCCCCTCGACGATCGCGCGGCGCTCCGGGTAGATGTCCATGAACTCGGCGATCTTGTCGATGCTGCGTGCCGCCTCGGAGGCGAGTTCGGATTCGTTCGTCTCGAACAGCACGTCGCCGAGGGTCAGCACCATGCCGCGCTCGGTCTCGCGCGCCTGCAGCTCCTCCATCTGCCGCTTGAGTTCCTCGGCCTCGGCCTGGGCGCGCGCGATCTCGGCACGCGAACGCTCGACCTCGGCACGCGAACGGTCGAGCTCGCTCGCCCGCACCTCGAGCTGCACGCGCTGGCGTTCCAGCTTCATGTTCTCCAGCTCGCGACCGTCCTCCTTGGCGTTCGCGATCAATTCGGCGATCTTGACACGCTGGGCGGCGATGTAGACGTAATGATCGATCTCGGTGCGCGACTCCTTCCCCTTCCAGCGGGCATCGGCCGCCTTCAGCGCGCGTTGGGCCTCGTCGAGCTCCTCGGGGGCGTGCTTGGCGATGGTCGCGTCGGCCGCGACCCGGTTGTAGTCGTCGCGAGCCCGCTCGAGGGAATCGATCGGCTTGGGCGCGCTCGCGCAGGCGGCGAGCACGAGGGTCGCGAGCATCGTCGCGGCGAGGGGACGGAAGCGTTCGGCGTTCGTCATGACATGGGTCTCCGGAGATTCGTTCGAGGTCGGGGCGCGGGCGCGGCTCAGCGCGCGTTCGCGCGGATGATTTCCTGACGCATCATCTGGATGCCGTCCTGGACCTCGCGAAGCGCGAGACTCGACTTCTGGGCCTCGGCCTTCGCCTTGGCGAGCTCGGCATCGGCGGTGGCCTGCTCGGACAGGCGCCGCGCGTCGGCGTACTCCTCCTCGCCGATCTTCCGATCGGCCATCTCCTTCTTCTCGCGGGCGGTGCGAAGCTCGATCGGTGCGTGCTCGCGGGCACCGGCGACCTCGGCGCTCTGCAGCGCCGCGTCGGTCATCGCCAGCTCGGTGGCCGGCTTCTTCGGGCTCGAGCCGCAGGCGCCGAGCGTCAGGGCGAGTGCGGCGACGAGGGCGGACGTGCGGATCGATCGTCGGTTCATCGGAGGCGTGTCTCTTCGTGGCATGCCCCGGTAACGGCCCGTTCGTCGAAGAGCTGAGCCGCGCATGAGTTACGGGATGGCCAGCTTCGAGGCCGACCGCGTGATGCAGCGCACGATTCCGGCACCTGATGTAACGCCGTTCCTCTTCCGACCGGCCTCGTTCGAGTCGCGCCGCGTGGGCCACCATCCGCGTGGCCTGCCCTGCGCGGCCCGCCTCGTCCGTCCCTTCCGGGGTCGATGTCGAACGGTCGCTCGTTCCGGGGCGGTCGGTTCGTCAGGGCGCCGCCGACGTGGTGTCCGGCGTCGACGCCTCCGGCGGAGAGGCGCCCGCCGGCGGCGCGCCGAGACGGGCGGCCAGCGCGCGCAGGATGTCGGCGGCGAGCACGACGCCGACCAGCCTGCCGTCCGCGGCGGTGACGATCATCGGGCGCGGCGACGCACCCGCCTGGCGCACCAACTCGCGCACCGGCAAGGTCGGTGGCAGGGTCGCGATCGTCGTCGCCGGGAGCGGATCGCCGGTGAACGGGGCGAGCGCGAGCCGCTCGCCGGCGGCGACGAGCGCGACCGGGCGTCCGTCCTCCAGGTGCAGCGTGCCCTCCCCGTCCGGCAGGTCGAACGCGGCGGGCGCGGCTCCGGCGAGCGGGCGCATGATCGTCGCCGCCGTCAGCACCGACAGCGGGTTGATGCCCGCGACGAAGCGGCGCACGTAGTCGCTGGCCGGCGTGAACACGATGTCGTGGGCGGTACCGGTCTGCACGATGCGCCCGCCCTCCATCAGCGTGATCCGGTCGCCGAGCTTCAGCGCCTCGTCGAGATCGTGGCTGACGAACACGATGGTCTTGCCGAGCCGCCGCTGCAGCGCGAGGAGCTCGTCCTGCAGGTGCTCGCGGATCAGCGGATCGAGCGCCGAGAACGGTTCGTCCATCAGCAGGATGTCCGCATCGGTGGCGAAGGCGCGGGCGAGCCCGACGCGCTGCTGCATGCCGCCGGAGAGCTGATCGATGCGCTTGTCGGCCCAGGGCGTCAGCGAGACCAGCTCGAGCTGCTCGTCGACGACGCGGCGGACGACGTCGGCCTTCTCGCCGCGCACGCAGAGCCCGAACGCGACGTTCTCGCGCACCGTCGCCCAGGGGAGCAGGCCGAACTGCTGGAACACCATGGCGAGACGGTGCCGGCGGAGCCGGCGGAGCTTGCGCCCGCGGAGACCGGCGAGCTCGACCGGTGCGCCACCCGCCCGCACCGTGAGCGAGCCTCGCGTGATCGTGTTGAGCCCGTTGATGCAGCGCAGGAGCGACGACTTGCCCGAGCCGGACAACCCCATCAGGACCGACAGGCTGCCGCTCGGCACGGACAGCGACGCGTTCGCGACGCCGAGCACCAGACCGGTGCGTTCGAGGATCGCCTCGCGGTCGGCGCCCGCGTCGAGGGCGGCGAGCGCCTCGGCGCGCCCCTTCGCCGGGCCGAACAGGACGTCGACGCCGCGCATCTCGATCGCGATGTCGTCGGCGCCTCCCGCCTCGCCGCTCGCGGCTTCGGATCCCCTGGCGACTTTGTTCACGCGCGCCGCTGACGGCAGAGTCGGTCGAGCAGGATCGCGACGATGACGATCGCCAGCCCCGCCTCGAACCCCTTCTCGATGTTGACGGTGTTCAGCGCGCGGACGACCGGCTTGCCGAGCCCGTCCGCCCCGACCAGGGCGGCGATGACGACCATCGACAGCGACAGCATGATGCACTGGGTCAGACCCGCGAGGATCGTCGGCATCGCGTGCGGCAGCTCGATCCTGAGGAGCTTCTGCCAGCCGGTGCAGCCGAACGCGTCGCCCGCCTCGATCAGGTGGGAAGGCACTTCCGAGATGCCGAGGCTGGTCAGCCTGACCGGGGCGGCGAGGGCGAACACCACCGTCGAGATCAGTCCGGGGACGACACCGAGCCCGAACAGGATCAGCGTCGGGATCAGGTAGACGAACGTCGGGATCGTCTGCATCAGGTCGAGCACCGGACGGAGCGCGGCGTTCAGCCTCGGCCGGTGAGCCGCCGCGATGCCGAGCGGCACGCCGATCACCATGCAGATCAGTGTCGCGTAGAGCACCAGCACCAGCGTCTGCACGGTCTCGTCCCAGAGCCCGAGGTTGACGACGAGCAGGAGCGACAGCGCCGTGAACGCGGTCAGCGGCCAGCGCCGCTGGAGGACGTGGGCGAGCACCGCGATCGCGGCGACCAGCACCAGCGCCGGCACCGCCTCGAGAAGCTCCGTCGTGCCGTCGATCAGGAAACCGAGCGAGTCGGCGATCGCGTCGAAGAAGCCGGACGCGCGACTCTCGAGGAAGTCGACGAACGTCGCGATGGAGCTTCCGAGCGGCAGGCGGTGGTCGGTGAGCCACTCTTCCATGACCGATCCTCGAGCGGACTGGCGGGCGACCGGCAGACGGGTGCCGGGCGGACGGGCGACGGGCGACTGGCGACGGGCGGTCGGGCGACGCGCCGCGCCGTCAGATCTCCAGCGCGCCCTTGACCGCGTCGATCGCGGGCTCGCCGTCCATCGTCGTGACGCCGTCGAGCCAGCCGTCGAGGATCCCGGGGTGGGCCGCGAGCCAGGACTTCGCCGCCGACTCCGGCTCCTCGCCGAGATCGAGGATCGCGCCCATGATCTCGTTCTCCATCGCGAGCGAGAACTCGAGGTTGGCGAGCAGCTTGCCGACGTTCGGGCACTCCTCGGCATAGCCCGCACGCACGTTCGTGGCGACCGTCGCGCCGCCGAGGTCGGGTCCGAAGAAGTCGTCGCCACCCTCGAGATAGGTCAAGTCGAAGTTCGCGTTCATCGGGTGCGGCTCCCAGCCGAGGAAGACGATCGGCTCGTCGCGCTTGGTGGCGCGCGCGACCTGCGCGAGCATGCCCTGCTCGCTCGACTCGACGACCTCGAAGTCGCCGAGCCCGAACGCGTCCTGATCGATCATGTCCTGGATCAGGCGGTTGCCGTCGTTGCCGGGCTCGATGCCGTAGATCTCGGTGGAGAGCGCGTCGCCGTGCTCGGCGATCGCGGCGAAGGAATCGATGCCGAGCGCGGCGGCCGCGGCGTTCGCCGCGAGCGTGTACTTGGCGCCCTCGAGGTTCGTGCGCACCGTCTCGACCGAGCCCTCGTCGCGGTACGGGGCGATGTCCGCCTCCATCGTCGGCATCCAGTTGCCGAGAAAGACGTCGACGTCGCCGTTCTTCAGCGAGGTGTACGTGACCGGCACGCTCAGGAGCTCCGCCTCGGCCTCGTAGCCGAGCGCCTCCAGCACGACCGAGGTGGCCGCCGTGGTCGCCGTGATGTCGGTCCAGCCGACGTCGGAGAAGCGCACCGTGGCACAGGACTCGGGCTCGGCGGCGAAGGCGGCCGGTGCTCCGACGAGACTCGCGCTCAGCGCGACCACGACGAGCGACGAGGCGGAAAGGGCGACGGCGTGATTCATGCGAGGCTTCCTGGGCGGTGCCGTGAAAGGGGCCGGCCGAGCATAAACCAATCGCTTTCCACGGGTACAATCCGTCTGATGACCTCCTCCCCGCGCGCACTCGAGTTCGACGACGTGATCGAGCTCTGCGGGTCGGTCGCGACGTCCCGCGGACAGGTCTACAAGGCGAGCGGACGGGTGCAGGAGCTCGACTGGGCGAGCGAGTCGAACCTCCTGCACGCGAGCGTGCAGGGCAGCGATGCCGAGCCCTACACCCAGCGCATCACGATCGCGGCCCACCGCTTCGACGGCGAGTGCTCGTGCCCGGTGCGCTACAACTGCAAGCACGTCGCGGCCGCGCTCCTCGCCTGGATCGAACGCCAGACGGCCACGCCCTCCCCCGACGACCAGACGCTCCGCGCGGTCAACCGCTGGCTGCAGAAAGTGGTCGAGCAGGGGCGCAAGAGCGTCTCGGCCCACGAGCACCACGAGCCCGGCGAGCCGCTGCTGTTCTACCAGCTCGACGACGCGCCGCTGACCCAGCAGAAGCGTGCGGTGACGCTGCAGGTGCTGCAGAGCCGTCTCCTGAAGCGTGGCGGCTACGGCAAGGAGACCCCGTACCGCTACAACGGTCACTACTACCACCCGGACTGGGTCATGGCGAGCGACCGGGCGATCCTCGAGCTCGCCGTCGGTCGCCAGAACGATCTCGGCTACCGGACGCTGACCGTCGAGGGCGACATCGGCCATCTGCTGATGCTCAAGCTCGTCGACACCGGACGCGCGTTCTGGGGCGCGCGGCGCGAGCGCCCGCTCCGCTCGGGCTCCACCCGACGCCTGACGTTCGACTGGCGCGACAACGGCCGCGACGAGCTCGCGCTCGAGACCACCCTCGACGGCGTGGAGCACTGGCAGCTCGTGCCGAGCGATCCGCCCTGGTACGTCGACACGACGGAACTCGAGACCGGCCCGCTCGAGAAGACGCCGCCGGCGGCTCTCCTCGGCCAGCTGATCGACGCGCCGCCGCTTCCCGCGGCACACGCGCAGGCGGTCAGCAACTACCTCGCCTCGCGCCTCCCCGAGGCGTCTCTGCCGTTGCCGACGACGCCGAACTTCGTGCACATAGAAGAGTCGCCGAAGCCGGTGCTGATCCTGCAGTCGCGTGACGACAGCCCCGACATCCGCGCCTTCTTCGCCTCGATCCGCTTCCGCTACGCCGACTACGTGCTGCCGTTCGACGGACTCGAGGCGGACGCGACACTCGAGGGCAAGACACCCGACGGCAAGCCGCTGGTGCTCAAGCGCGACCTCGCCGCCGAGACCCGTCACGTCGTCGACTTCGGCAAGCGTCACCCCGCGTTCGAGTCGGCGCTGGCGAGCGATCCCGCCTTCTTCTCTCGCGCCGATCGCCAGCCGCGCACGCGCGACGTGCAGGACCTCGCGCACGCCTGGCGGGATCTCCTCGACGCCCGCGCCGATCTCGAGGCGGCCGGCTGGACGGTGCAGGTGCGCGAGCCGTTCGACCTGAGCTTCGAGAACGTCACGCGCGTCGAGGCGACGGTCAGCGAGACCGCGTCGAACTGGTTCGACATGTCGCTGAAGCTTTCCCACGGCAGCCAGACCTTCGATCTCCTGCCGCTCGTCATCGACTGGCTGCAGGGCGACTCGCGCGACAGCTCGATCCTGCTCCAGGCCGATGACGGCCAATGGCTCGAGATCGCCCCGGAGCTGTTCGAGCCGGTCGCCCGGACCTTGCTCGAGCTCTACGACGACCCGTCGAACGCGGCGACCGACGACGGCGAGCTCCGTCTCCCGAAGCAACGCGCCGGTGCGCTCGACGAGCTCGGCGAGCACTGGAAGCGTCAGGGCGTGAGCGTCGCCTGGCACGATGCCGAGGACGTCTTCTCGCTGGCCGAGCGCCTGCGCGCGTTCGACGGGCTCGAGCGCCCGTCCGTGCCGCCCGGCGTGCACGCGACGATGCGCCCCTACCAGCTCGACGGCATGGCCTGGCTCGGCTTCCTGGCCGAGTACGGCTTCAACGGCGTCCTCGCGGACGACATGGGGCTCGGCAAGACGCTGCAGGCACTCGCCCACCTCCGGCACGAGCACGACATCGGACGGTTGACCCGTCCGACGCTGATCGTCGCGCCGACCAGCCTGCTCGGCAACTGGCGACGCGAGGCGGCGCGCTTCACCCCGTCGCTGCGCACCGTCGTCTGGCACGGCACCGACCGGAAGGAGCGCACGCGCGATCTCGACGACGTCGACATCGTCGTGACCAGCTACGCCCTCGTCACGCGCGACATCCAGCTCCTCGCCGAACGCGACTTCGGCTGCCTGATCCTCGACGAGGCGCAGGCGATCAAGAATCCGACGGCGAAGGTCACGCAGGCGCTGAAGACGCTGCCGATCAAGCGCCGTATCTGCCTGACCGGCACCCCGCTCGAGAACCACCTCGGCGAGCTCTGGTCGCAGTTCGACTTCCTGATGCCGGGCTTCCTCGGTTCGCGCAAGCACTTCAACCGCCATTTCCGCACGCCGATCGAGACCCACGGCAGCGACGAGCGGCGCGAGCGGCTCGCCTCGCTGATCCGCCCGTTCCTCCTCCGCCGGCGCAAGGAGCAGGTCGCCACCGAGCTGCCGCCGAAGACCGAGATCGTGCGCGAGGTCGCGCTCGAACCCGAGCAGGCCCGTCTCTACGAGAGCATCCGCGTCAGCATGGAGCACCGCGTGCGCGCCCTGCTCGCCGAGCGCGGTCTCGCGCGGAGCCACATCGAGATGCTCGACGCTCTCCTGAAGCTCCGCCAGACCTGCTGCCACCCGGCGCTGGTCAAGCTCGACAGCGCGCGCGGCGTGACCGAATCGGCCAAGACCGAGCTGGTGCTGTCGATGCTCGAGGAGCTGATCGACGAGGGCAAGAAGATCCTCCTGTTCTCGCAGTTCACCGAGATGCTCGGGCTGCTCGAGCGCGAGCTGCTCGAGCGCGGCATCCGCCACGCCAAGCTCACCGGCCGCACGCGGAAGCGCGACGAGGTCATCGACTCGTTCCAGCACGGCGACGTGCCGCTGTTCCTGATCAGCCTGAAGGCCGGCGGCACGGGCCTGAACCTGACCGCCGCCGACACCGTCATCCACTACGACCCGTGGTGGAACCCCGCCGTCGAGACCCAGGCGAGCGACCGGGCGCACCGCATCGGCCAGACCAAGCCGGTGTTCATCTACAAGCTGGTCGCGAGCAACACGGTCGAGGAGAAGATCCTCGGCATGCAGGATCGGAAGCGCGACCTCGCCGACCAGACGATCAACCGCGGCGAGAGCGGCGCGCTCGCCGGGCTCACGGCCGACGACGTGCTGTCGCTGTTCTCGGCCGACGACGTGCAGACCTCCTCGGCGGCCTGAGCACCCCGGCTCGCCCGCGCGACGCGGCTCGGGCAAAGCGTGCGCCGAGCCCGCCGCGTCCCCTGTCCCTCGGGACCCGAGCATGCCGTCCCGCGCGTTGCATGGCATAGTCGCCGGTCCGCGCCGGCCTCGTGCCGGGCACCATCGAGGAGTCCGCCGACGTGCCGCTCGAGATGAACCGCGAGGTCTTCGTCACCTGTGCCGTCACCGGCTCGGGTGGCAGTCAGGAACGGAGCCCGCACGTGCCGCGCTCGCCGGAGCAGATCGCCGACAGCGCGATCGCCGCGGCCAGGGCGGGTGCGGCGATCGTGCACTGTCACGTGCGCGACCCCGAGAGCGGCGTGCCGTCACGCGACCCGGCGCTGTACCGCGAGGTGACCGAGCGCATCCGCGCCGCCGACGTCGACGTCGTGCTGAACCTGACCGCCGGCATGGGCGGGGACCTCGTGACCGGCCCGCCCGACGCACCGCTGCCGCTCGCGGCCGGCACCGACATGGTCTCGGCCGAGGAGCGCGTCGCCCACGTCGCCGACTGCCTGCCGGAGATCTGCACGCTCGACTGCGGCACGATGAACTTCGCCGAGGCCGACTACGTCATGACCAACACGCCGGGCATGCTCCGCGCGATGGGCCGCGCGATGACGGCGCTCGGCGTCAAGCCCGAGATCGAGGCCTTCGACACCGGTCACCTCTGGCTCGCCAGGACGCTCGTCGACGAGGGCGTGCTCGACGCCCCTGCCCTAGTGCAGCTATGCATGGGCATTCCGTGGGGCGCGCCGGACGATCTCCGCACCTTCCTCGCGATGGTCGACGCGGTGCCGCCCGACTGGACCTGGTCGGCGTTCTCGATCGGACGGAACGAGCTGCCGTTCGTCGCCGCGGCCGTGCTCGCCGGCGGCAACGTCCGCGTCGGACTCGAGGACAACCTCTGGCTCGCGAAGGGCGAGCTCGCCACCAACGAGGCGCTCGTCGCGCGCGCCGTGACGATCATCGAGGCGATGGGCGCGAGCGTGATCGGCCCGGACGCCGTGCGCGAGCGGCTCGGGCTCGTGAAGCGGGCACCCGCCTGAGAAGTCTTCCCGCGGGCGGAGCAGCGCGACGTCCGGCTCCGACTCCGAGTCGTCCGCGAGCACGACCGTCTGCACCGAGACGATCGCCCGTCCCCGGCACGCCGGCACGAGGAGCTCGGTCAGGCGGTTGACGAGGCTCGCGTGCCGGCTGCCGATCGGCGTCATGTCGATGATCTCTCCGTCGATCAGCTCCACACGGGCGTCAGCGGCGAGAATGCCCGCCTCGCCCATTCGGTGATGGTCCGCGACGCTCAGACGGTGTCTGCGCGGTTGCGGAGAGAAGGCCGTGTCGGCGGCGTTCATCGAACGATTGCCTTCATCGAGAGGGGCCGAGATCGGGAAGCGCATCCGCAGCCTATCATGCGAGTCCGGGCGTTCATCGGACCCGTCGGCACTCGACGTACGGCGGATGTCGAGCCGGCGGCACGAACGCGCGACGGGACGCGAACGCGAACGGAGACTCGACGCCGACAGGATCGATCGCTAGATTGACGGCACGCGAAGCGCGGTACCGAGCTCCCCCATGTCTGTCGAAGATACGGCGTACGACGAAGCGCTCCGGAGTGTCGATCGCCGGACAGTCGGGAGAGACGCTGGAGACGAGGGAATGCCGGAGGTAGATATCGGCGACCTTCGACGAAAACCTCCGGCCCACCAAGGTCCCGGCAGACATGCGAAGAGACATCGAGCAAGTACGGCGATCTGCCGGTGACGCCCACGACATCGTCGAGCGAAATCGAAATCCACGTCCGGGCACCCGAGACGAGCGGCGAGCCGAATGCCCTCATGACACCTGACGACGACATCTCGCATGCGGCAGGAACTCTCCGAGACGTCGTCCGGATGGTCCACCGCACCGTTCTACCTCACCTTGGCTCCGCTGCGCCTGATCGTGACCGTGGCGTGAACGCTCTCCATCCTGCCGCAGTTTTCAGAGACACGACCCGATGAAAGTAGCCCTCCTCGGCGGCGGCGTCATCGGTGGCGGCTGGGCCGCACGCTTCCTGTTGAACGGGCACGACGTGGCCGTCGTCGATCCGGACCCGGACGCGGAGAGGCGCATCGGCGAGGTGCTCGACAACGCGCGCCGTTCGCTGCCGGCGCTGTCGGACGTCGCGCTGCCGCCGGAAGGTCGGCTGGAGATGACCACGGACGTCGCCTCCGCCGTCGCCGGTGCGACGTGGGTCCAGGAGAGCGCGCCGGAGCGGCTCGACGTCAAGCACGCGCTCTTCGCCGAGGTGCAGCGGCACGCCGACGACGACGCGATCATCGGCTCGTCGACGTCGGGGTTCACGCCGTCGATGCTGCAGGAAGGCGCGGCGCGGCCCGCGCGGATCGTCGTCGCCCACCCGTTCAACCCGGTCTACCTGCTGCCGCTCGTCGAGCTCGTCGGCGATGCCGCGACCGTTGCCCGTGCGACGGACACGCTGCGCACGCTCGGCATGCACCCGCTGCACGTCCGCACCGAGATCGACGCGCACCTCGCCGATCGCTTCCTCGAGGCCGTCTGGCGCGAGGCGCTGTGGCTGGTCAGGGACGGGGTCGCGACGACGGAGGAGATCGACGACGCCATTCGTTACGGCTTCGGGCTCCGCTGGGCGCAGATGGGCCTGTTCGAGACCTACCGCATCGCCGGCGGCGAGGCCGGCATGGCGCACTTCATCGGCCAGTTCGGCCCGGCGCTCGCCTGGCCGTGGACGCGCCTGATGGACGTGCCGGAGCTCGACGACGCGCTGATCGACAGGATCGCCGCGCAGTCCGACGCGCAGTCCGGACACCGCTCGATCCGCGAGCTCGAGCGCCTGCGGGACGACAACCTCGTCGCGATCCTCCGCGCGCTGAAGGGGCGTGACCACGGCGCCGGGGCGCTGCTCAACCGCCACGACGCGCGCCTGCGTCGGATGTCGATCGAGGCGAGCGGCGACGACGTCGATGCCCGGGGCGATACCGACGTCGATACCGGGGTCGATACCGGGACCGGGGTCGAGGCCGGGGAAATACCGCCTGCGGCACCGATCGAGACCATCCGCCGCACCGTGCCGATCGACTGGACCGACTACAACGGCCACATGAACGAGAGCCGCTACGGGCAGGTGTTCTCGGACGCGGCCGACGCCGTTCTCGAACGCATCGGCGCCGGTGCCGACTACGTCGCCCGCGGCTTCAGCTGGTTCACGGTCGACATCCACATCGCCTTCCTGCTGGAGACGCACGCGGGGGAGACGATCGTCGCGAGCTCGCGGGTGCTCGACGGCGGCGGCAAGAAGCTCCGCCTGTTCCACGAGATGCGTCGCGCCGACGGCACGCCGCTCGCGACCGGCGAACAGCTGCTCTTGCACGTCAGCCTCGAGACGCGCCGCAGTTGCCCGCCGGAATCGCCCGTCGACGCGCGTCTCGAACAGCTCGTGCGCGCCCACGCGGGATTGCCGCCTCCCTGAGCGAGCTGTCCGGGAACTTCCACGAGGGCGGGAACCTCTGCATGTGCTCCGGAGCGTGACCGATATCGTCCCGGAGCGTGGTAACCCCGTCAATCGACGATTTCCGGTGAGATGTCGGTCAGTCAGTGCGTCGACGTGTCGAATCCCGCCGGATCGGAACACTCGAGATCGAAAGAGACGACATGAAGACCGACGCCGATACCGTCACCCCCCGGTCCGTGACTCCTCGCGAGGAGATCGGAATGGACATGGTCGAGGACATCCGACGCGACGCGCGTCTCGGCCACGCGGACGGGAAGCGGTCGGCTCGTGACCTGTCGGTCGAGCGGAACGCGGCGCGGACGCGCCCGGAGATGACGCGCCACACGCTGCTCCGAGGCGCGCTCGCCGCCCCGCTGCTCGGCGCACGCGCCGTCCACGCCGCGGTCACCGGCTCGTCCGGTCGCACGGAGGCAACCGCCCTCACCCGCTTCGCCGACACCGCGCCCTCGCTCGAACGCCTCCGGTCCGCCGTCGTCATGCGGGACGGCGAGATCGTCCTCGCCGACTGTCCCGGGTCTCGACCTTGGGCCGGATGCCGCCGAAGTCGGTGATGAAGTCCCCGGCCTCGCCCTTCGTCCCGGGAACGGCGTAGCTCGCGCTCGGCATGCCCGGGATGCCGCACTGCACGCACACCGCCTTGTAGCCCTGCTCGACGTGGCGGGCGACGGAGTCGATCGATCGACGAGGAGCGCAGCGCGTGCCGTTCGGCCCGAGCGAGGAGCAGGCGATGATCTCGTCGCGACGGTGCGGCGCTTCGTGGGGCAGGAGATCCACCCGCAAGAGGGCGTGCCGCTCTCGGAGAAATTCGGCCCCGAAGGGGACGAGCGGATCGCGCAGGACGGCCGACGCGGTTCGGCGTCCACTACAATGGCCGGCCTTTCTCCGACCGTCTCGAACACACGTGTCCATCCCGACCCGCCGTTCCGGCCCCGACTTCCTCCCGAGCCGCCGCGGCGTGCTGCGAGCGCTGACGTTCGCCGGCCTCGCGTTCACCGCCTCGCCGGCACTTCTCGCGAGCGACGCCGCCACCGAATCGTCGACGCCGCTTCGCGTCACCGCGATCCCGGACGAGAACCCCACGACCCTGCTGCGCCGCTTCGAGCCGCTCGGCGAGTACCTCTCCGAGCGCCTGTCGCGGCCGGTCGAGTTCGTGCCGGTCGTCGACTACGCCGCCGCGGTCGAGACGCTCGCGTCGGGGCAGGTCGATCTCGCCTGGCTCGGCGGCTTCACCTTCGTGCAGGCCGATCGACGCTCCGACGGCACCGTGGAGCCGCTCGTGCAGCGCGCCGAGGACGAGCGCTTCCGCTCGGTGTTCATCACCCGCGCCGACTCCGGCATGGAGACGCTCGAGGATCTTTCCGGGCGAGAGCTCACGTTCGGTTCGCCCTCCTCGACCTCGGGTCACCTGATGCCGCGCCACTACCTGCTGGCCGCCGGCATCGATCCCGATACCGACCTTCGCGTCGCCTACTCCGGCGCGCACGACGCGACCGCGCTCGCCGTCGCGGGGGGCCGCGTCGCCGCCGGTGCGTTGAACGCGAGCGTCTGGGAGACCCTCGTCGCCGACGGTCGCATCGATCCGGCGGAGACCGTCGTGTTCTTCGAGACGCCCGGCTACCACGACTACAACTGGACGGCCGGCCCGTCGCTCGACGCGGCCACGCGCGAGGCGGTCACCGAGGCCTTCCTCGCCCTCTCGCCCGACGATCCGGACGAGGCGGAGCTGCTCGCCCTGCAGCGCGCGAGCCGCTTCGTGCCGACCGCGCGCGAGAACTACGCGTTCATCGAGTCGGCCGCGCGGGCGGCGGACCTGATCGACTGAACGCGCTCGGGTTCGCCGTGCACGGGGCGAGCGTGCGCGGCGGCACGCCGCACGGGCGTGTCCGGCTCGACGCGGCGACGCTCGACATCGCGCCCGGCGAGCGGGTCGCGCTGATCGGCCCGAGCGGGGCCGGCAAGAGCACGCTGCTGGCGGTGCTGGCCGCCGCGCTCCGACCCGATTCGGGCACGGTACGCCTGCGCCTGGGCCACGGGGTGCACGACGGGCGGTACGGCGAGTCGGACCGCCACCCGGGGGCGCCTGACGCGATTCCGGCGGAATCCATCGATCCCTGGAAGGCCCCCGCCGCTTCCCTCGGGACGTGGCGCCGACGCCTTCACCTCGCGCCGCAGAGCCCGCCGCTGCCGCCACGCCAGCGAGTGGCGGTGGCCGTGACGGCGGGGCGATTGCCGCGTCGCAGCCTCGTCGGCGCCGTGCGCGATCTGGTCGCCCCGGCCGCCCTCGACGACATCGTCGCCGCGCCTCGCCGCCGTCGGGCTCGAGGAACGGCTGTGGGATCGCGTGGACCGGCTTTCCGGCGGCGAGCGCCAGCGCGTCTGCGTCGCGCGCGCGCTCGTCTCCGACACCGCGGCGCTGCTGCTCGACGAGCCGCTGTCGGCGCTCGATCCGGAGCGGGCCGCGACGACGCTCGACGCGCTCGTCGACGACGCCGCGCGCCGCGGGCGCACGCTCGTCTGTTCGCTGCACCATGTCGATCTCGCCCGCTCGCGGTTCGAGCGCGTGATCCGCCTCGCGGACGGGCGCCCGAGCGAACTCGACGCGAGCGCATGAGCGTGCGCTCCGAGGCGGGCGCACGAGCGGTGCGGCAGCGCGATCCGGCACGCTCGGGACGCGTGCGCGGCGCGATCGTCGTCGTCGTGACGGTGTGGTCGGCGTGCGCGTGGATCGGACTCGACCCGTTCGATCTCGTCGACGCCCGCTCGCTCGCGGCGAGCGGTCGATTCCTGTCGGGGTTCGTGCCACCGGCGCGCGACGCGGCGTTCCTCGCGCGTGTGCTCGAGGCGGCGTGGACGACCGTCGCGATCGCGACGGCGGGACTCGCGGTGGCCCTCCTCGTCGGCGTGCCGCTCGCGCTCACGGGCACGGCGCGGCTGTCGCTCAGCGCGATCGGACGGCCGATGTCGCGTGCCGGTGTCTCGGGGCGGATCGGGGTGCGTGGACTCGCGCTCGTGCTGCGCGGCGTGCCCGAGCTCGTCTGGGCGCTCCTGTTCGTGCGCGTGACGGGGCTCGGCGCCGGGGCGGGCGCGCTCGCGATCGCGTTCGCCGGCGCCGGGTCGATCGCCAAGGTCTACGCCGAGATCCTGGAAGCCGCGCCGCGCGCGCCGGTCGAGGCGCTGCTCGCCAACGGTGCCACGCGACTGCAGGCGACGTTGTACGGCGCGCTGGCGCAATGCGCCGACGAGCTGATCTCGTACACCGTCTACCGATGGGAGTGCGCGGTGCGCGCCTCGGCCGTGCTCGGGTTCGTCGGGGCCGGCGGGCTCGGCCAGGAGATCGAGCTGTCGATGCGTGCGTTCGCCGGCGACGAGGTGGCGACGCTGCTGCTCGTGCTGGTCGCGCTCGTGCTCGCCGCCGACCGGGCGAGCGGCCTGCTGCGACGCGTGTCGCGCGACGGGCACGGCGGACGGCGGGCACTCGTGACGGCGCTCGTCGCCGGACTCGCCTGCACCGCGTGGGTCGAGTGGAACCTCGGCCGCCTGCTCGAGCCGGGCGCGCTCGAGCGCCTCGGCGAGTTCGCCTCCGGCATGCTGACGCCACCGGGGGACGCGGTCACGCTCCGCGCGCTCGGCACCGCCGCGCTCGAGACGCTCGCGATGGCCGGACTCGGCACGCTCGCGGCCGTGTTGCCCGCGCTCGGTCTCGCGCTGCTCGCCCGCGCGGACGCCGTGCGCGCGTGGCCATCGCCGGCGACCCGCTCGAGGGGCGTTCGACGTGCCCGGCGCTCGGCAAGAGTCGCGCTCCGCGGCGGCGCACGTCTCGCGCTCGCGACCACGCGCGCGATCCCCGAGCTCGTCTGGGCGACGCTCCTGATCGTCGCCGTCGGTCTCGGCCCCGTGACGGGCACGATCGCGCTGTGCGTGCACACCCTCGGCACGCTCGGGCGGCTCTTCGCCGAGACGATCGAGAACGCCGAGAGCACGCCGGACGCGCCCGCCGCGGCGCTTCTCGCCAACGGCGCATCGGCGGTCCGCGCGTTCGTCTGGGGCACGCTGCCGACGGCCGGCGCCCGTCTCTCGAGCCACGTGCTCTATCGCCTCGAGGCGAACGTGCGGGCCGCGGCCGTGCTCGGCGTGGTCGGGGCCGGCGGGCTCGGTCAGCGCCTCTACGTCGAGACGAGCCTGTTCCGCTTCGACGCGGCGGCCGCCACGGTGCTCGCGACTCTCGCGCTCGTCGCCGCGGTCGATGGCGCGAGCCACGCCCTCCGGCGCCGGCTCGTCGGGTAGGGTCGCGGGCTACGGTGCGCGAAATACCGGGGAGGCGTCGGTGCCGCCGAATCCGAAGCTGTTCGACATGGCCGTATCGAGCCGTACGTCGTCGAGCCGCTCGGTGCAGACGTGCGGGATGTGCCCACGATACGGGGACAAGTCCGACTACCTCTCGGCACACGGCGGCCACGACGGGGAGCTCGTGCTCGAAATGACGATCTGCGTCGAGCGCCACATCGACGAGGAAGTTCGAGACGTCCCTGCGCGGCTGATCGAGTTCGCGGAGAGGATCGAGCGCCGCTTCGCCGGACTGCCACCCGTCACTCTCCGGCGATCTCCCGGAGCACCGGCGTACGACGTCTCCCCACCTTGCGTTCGTGCCAGACACGGCGCTCCGTCAGGGGTCCGGCCCGCCGCGCAGACGAACCTCGACCGTGCCCGGCTTCCGTGCCGGGTCCGGCCGGAACACCGTCTGACCGGCGAGCACCGGCAGTACCGTCGCCACCTCGCGCGCCAGCAGGGCGTCGTCTCCGAAGAAGTAGCGGACCTCGCTCTCGACGATGTCCGTGCCCTCGACGGCCATGGTCTCGACCTGCAGCCCGCCGCGGGTGAAATCGCGGGCGAGCTCCGTGGCGAAGGCGCGGGCCCGCATGTCGCCGGACCGAAAGCGGATCGCGACCGTCCGGTCGGGAAGCGGCTCGTCCTCGCCGCCTGACAGCGGCTGCCAGTCCGACGCCGCGAAGTGCTCGCCGTCGGTCGCGATCACGCGCCACCGGCGAGGCTCGCCCGAAGGCAACGGAATCGTCACGGCAGAGACCTCGATCTGCCCGGCGTCCTCGGAGCCGGAGTCCACGCTCGCGCCGTCGAGCTCGACGCGGTAGCGCGTTCCCGGCGGTTGCTCGCTGGCGGTCCAGACCAGTTCCAGCGACAGATCGCCATCCGCGGCCGACACCACCGCGGCGGCGAGAGGCAGGGGCGCGACGGGCAGATCCGTCCCCTCCGGATCGAGCCCGCGCAACTCCTCGAGACGCTCGCGAGCGGCAGCGAGCGTACCGGCCGCACGGCTCATCCACGCCCGCGCGAGACCGATGTTCCGGGGCAGGCCGTCACCCTCGGCGTAGAGTAAGGCGAGGTTGTACTCGGCCCGTACCAGCCCCTTGGTCGCGGCGCGCGCGTACCAGGTCGCCGCGGCGGACGGGCTCCACAACGGGCCCGTGCCGGCGTCGAGCATGACGCCGACGTTGAATTGCGCCGCCGCGTGGCCCCGATGCGCCGCCTCGAGGTACCGGCCGAACGCCGCGACGGGATCGGGCGCCGAGCCGAGCCCGAGATCACTGATCAGACCGAGTCGGAACGCCGCTTCCGGCTCGCCGTTCCGGGCGAGCTCGCGCCAGATCTCAGTCGCACGATCGAACCGGCCACGCTCGAACGCCGCCCGCGCCTCGGCCAGCGTGCCGGCGTGCGACACGCCCGTCATCACCGCCGCCGAGAGTGCCGCCGCCAGCGCGAGGCGGCTGCCGTCGCGCCATCGGATCGCCCGCGGCGCGACGAGCGGGCCGGGCCGCCCCGCCCGCCTCAGCGCCAAGTTATCTCGACGTAGCGATTGCGCGGCTCGTCGACGCTGTCCTCCGTCTTCACGTCGAGGGCGGTCTCGCCGCGGCCGGCGATCTGCAGCCTCTCGACGGGAATGCCGCGTGCGATCAGCCCGTCCAGCACCGCCTCGGCGCGCTCGACCGACAGCGCGAGATTCATCGCGGCGGAGCCGAGCGTATCGGTGCCTCCGGAGAGGATCATGACGATCGGCGAGCCCTCACGGAAGAGCCGGGCCGCCTGATCCAGCACGTCCGCCTGCTCGCCCGCGATCGCCGCGCTGCCGACGTCGAAGTACACCATCAGGTTCTCGTCAGACTGCGCCACGGCCGTGCCGCAGACGGCCATGCCGCTCGACACGCCCATCACTCCGGCCGCGAGATAGCGGCGCCATGCACGAATGATCATGTTCATCTCCTCGACGGACGAGATTCGAATCGTACACGCAGGCCGAGTGGCGGCGACCGTCAAGATAGCCGTCCGTACTCATCACGCCGTTTCCTGGACGGCGTCCCGGTCGATCGCCTCGTCCTTCTCCGGGTTCAGCCACACGATCGTCGGCGCCGTCCGGCGGGAGATGATCGTCGCGACGGTGCGGCACTTCGTCGAGCAGGAGATCTACCCGCACGAGGGCGTGGTCGGGCAAAGCGGGCACGTACCGCCCGAACTCGCCGAGCGCCTCGGGACGAGGACGGTACGCGCCCGGGAGAACCGGTGGACCGGACCCGCGGATCACTTTCGCCGGGCGAGCACTTGCGAGGGATGTACGTACTGGCAGCCGCCGCAGGCACGGCGCGACTACGCCGAGGTGCCGTCGTTCACGACGGTGGAGATGGAAGCCCACGAGCATCTGCTCCGCCGCTCGAGGGCGCTCGAGGGCGCGATCGTCGAGCTCGACCGGGGGTCGGGCTTCACGCTGCGTGACGAGGTACCGCTTCACGTCTACGAGCGGCTGCTCCCTCGCCCGTCGCCTCGCCCGTCGGCATGAAGGACGGCCGAGCCATCGAGCGGCAGGAACTCGAGCGGGTCACTGTCGAACGGAGAATCCTGTTTCATCGTCGCGGCGGCCGGCTCGCGCCACGGGAACGGAGAGTCCTCGAAGGGCGCGTGGTGATCCGGGCTTGCAAGGCTGATCCGCTCGGGGCGAGCGGGATCCGCAGGGGCTCCCGGGTTGCGGTAAAACTACCGCGTCGCGGCACAGCCCCCGAGCTCGCTCGATCGGCGCGTATGTCACACTAGGCGGTGGTGTCCGAAGGTACACGAGGAGAGCGACATGCACCTGGAGCCATTCGTTCGCGGCGGCGATCACGAGCGTTTCAAGCGGTGTCCGGAGTTGCTCGCCATCCTGGCGCTTTCGTGCGCTCTGGTGCTGGCAGGTTGCGACGGTGCTGGCGGTGGCGGTGGAGATGCCGGTGCGGATGTGGACGCCGATGCCGGCGTGGATGACGACGGTGCGGGTGAGGGCGGTGCAAAGCCGCTCGACAACAACCGCTTCGCGGATCTCGGCGGGGGCGAGGGCGCGACGACGCCCGTCACCGACGACCGGCCGGGTCTGGCGGTCCGCTTCCCGGCGAACCTGCCCACGGCTCAGCTCGATTCGGTGTGGTTGGCCGACATCGACCTTTATCAGTACGCGCCGCATTCGATCTTGTCCGGCGACGTCGACGTCGCTCTGATGCGCCACGACGTCGCCATCGGTTTCGATGCCCACGTCGACCGTCTCGAGTGGAGCCTGGACAAGTGCATCGTTCACGACCTCGAGGTCGGAGGCGGTGTCGGTGGCGGGGAATTCAGGGAACGTGATGGCGAACGGAGGGTCAGCGGTGGCGACGTGCTGACGCTGTGGAGCGCCGGTGGCACCTGGCTGGACGCGCCGTTCGACAATGCCGATGCCGCGTACGTGGGTGACGATGTCTTCCCGGAGCCGATGCCCGCGGAGCTGCGCCTGTCGCTGCCCGGCGCCGAGTTCCCGGCCGTCGATGCCTGGCCCCTGGTCGTGCCGAGCGCGCCGCGACGGTTGTCACCCGTGATCGGCGAGCTCGTCACGCCGGCAAGCGAGTACCGCTGGGTGCCTGACGGGACGGCGGGTACGAGCGTGCGGCTGTCCTTCCGGAGTTCCGTGGCTGGTCAGGTCCAGGGGTTTCCGATCGTCTGTCGCGTCGTCGACGACGGCGAGTTCACGCTGCCGGACGAGGCGCTCGCCGAGGTGGAACGTCGCGAGGGCGAGCTCGACCTCCGATTCACGCGGGACGCGAGACGCCTCGAGTACCGTGACGGCGTCGTGCTGTATCAGAAGGTGAGCGTCGCCGACGACTGAGCCCGATCGAGGATGCGCGTGGCGTAGAGGCGATCGACTCGGGCTCTGTCCCGGCGGCTCCGAATCGAAGCCCGAAGTCGGGAGAGATGACCGGCAGGCACGTCCCACGGTAGAAGGTCGAGGGAACATGCCGCGGCCCGTGGTCCGGTCGAGAGGGAGCCTGCCACCGACGGACGGTCCGATCGACTCTGGCATAGACTGCGCCCGGACGCTCGCCGGAGCGTCGACCGATCGCCGAGGAGCGACAGCGCATGCAGTTCGGCCCGAGCGAGGAACAGGAGATGATCGTCGCGACCGTGCGACGCTTCGTCGAGGAGGAGATCTACCCGCACGAGGAGGCGGTCGAGCGGAGCGGGCACGTGCCGCCCGAGCTCGCCGAGCGCCTGAAGGCGCTGACGATCGAGCTCGGTTTCTACGCCTGCAACTTCCCCGAGGAGGTCGGTGGCGCCGGGCTCTCGCACGTCGACTTCGCCCTGGTCGAGCGCGAGCTCGGGCGCGGCAGCATGGCGCTGACCCATTTCTTCGGCCGCCCGCAGAACATCCTGATGGCCTGCGAGGGCGAGCAGCGCGAGCGCTACCTGCTGCCGGCCGTCGCCGGGACCCGCATGGACGCGCTCGCGATGACCGAGCCCGACGCCGGCTCGGACGTGCGCGGCATGCGCTGCACGGCGGTGCGTCGAGGCGGCGACTGGGTCGTCGACGGCACCAAGCACTTCATCTCCGGCGCGGAGCACGCGGACTTCTTCATCGTCTTCGTCGCGACCGGCGAGGACGAGACCGCGCACGGGCCGAAGAAGCGCATCACCACCTTTCTCGTCGATCGCGACGCGCCGGGCTTCGCGGTGCTCGACGGCTACGAATCCGTCTCCCACCGCGGCTACGCCAACAAGGTGCTGCACTTCGACGACTGCCGCCTCTCCGACGCGCAGGTGCTCGGCGAGGTCGACGGCGGCTTCGCGGTCATGAACGAGTGGCTCTACGCGACGCGCATCACCGTGGCCGCGATGTGTGTCGGGCGCGCGCGCCGCTGCTTCGACCTGGCCGTCGCGCACGCGGCCGGACGTCGCCAGTTCGGTCAGCCGATCGGACGCTTCCAGGGTGTCTCGTTCCAGCTCGCCGACATGGTCACCGAGATCGACGCGGCCGACTGGTTGACGCTCGCGGCCGCCTGGCGGCTCGATCGGGGATTGCCCGCGAACCGCGAGATCGCGAGCGCCAAGCTCTACGCCTCCGAGATGCTCGCCCGCGTCACCGACGCGACGCTCCAGGTGTACGGCGGCATGGGCCTGATGGCGGACCTGCCGATCGAGCGCTTCTGGCGCGACGCGCGCGTCGAACGCATCTGGGACGGCACCTCGGAGATCCAGCGGCACATCATCGGACGCGAGCTCCTGCGCCCGCGCGGTGCCTGAGCGACACGGTGCGGACGTGAGCGGGTCCGGCACGGGGCGCTCCCCGCTCGCCCGCCTGCTGCGCCCGCGCTCGATCGCCGTCGTCGGTGGCGGCGCCTGGTGCGAGGCGGTGCTCGCCAACTGCCGGACGATGCGCTTCGCGGGCGCGGTGTACGCCGTGCACCCGAGGCGCGAGACGGTCGCGGGGTACCGCGCGTGGCCGAGCGTGGCGGCGCTGCCCGAGGCACCGGACGCGACGTTCGTCGGCGTCAACCGCGACGCGAGCGTCGATGTCGTCGCGGCACTCGCCGCGCGTGCCCGGGACGGTGCGGTGGGCGCGGGCGGGGCGGTCTGCTTCGCCAACGGTTTCGCCGAGACGGGAGACGCCGATCGGCAGCGCGCCCTCCTCGACGCGGCCGGCGATGTCGCCCTGCTCGGCCCGAACTGCTACGGCTACGTCAACGCGCTCGACGGCGTCGCGCTGTGGCCCGACCAGCATGGCTGTCGGCGCGTCGAGCGCGGTGTCGCGCTGATCACGCAGTCGTCGAACATCGCGTTGAACCTGACGATGCAGCGGCGCGGACTGCCGCTCGCCTACGTCGTGACGAGCGGCAACCAGGCGCAGCAGGGCTTCGCCGCGATCGGGCGGACGCTGCTCGAGGACCCGCGTGTCACGGCGCTCGGGCTGCACGTGGAGGGGTTCGGGGACGTGCGCGCGTTCGAGCGGCTCGCCGCCCGTGCCGCCGGGCTCGGCAAGCCGATCGTCGTCCTCAAGGCCGGTCGCTCGGTGGCCGCGCGACGCGCGACGCTGTCGCACACGGCATCGCTCGCGGGCGGCGACGCCGGGGCCGATGCGCTGCTCGGTCGCTTGGGCATCGCCCGCGTCGACACGCTGCCGGTGCTGCTCGAGACGTCGAAGCTCCTGCACGTGCACGGCCTGTCGCTCGGTCTTCAGGGCGAAGACGGTGCGGCACCGCATGCGGTGCGCCTCGCCTCGATGAGCTGCTCGGGTGGCGAGGCCGCGCTGGTCGCTGACGCCGCCCGCACCCGCGGGCACGAGGCGACCGACGGCCCGCTCTTCGGCGCGTCGCAGACTCCGAGTCCGGGCCCGACTCTCGGTCCGACCCGGATCCCGACCCCGATACAGACACAGACACAGGACCAAACTCCGAACCCGAACCCGAACCCGAACCCGAACCCGAACCAGGGTTCGACTCCGATCCGAATCCATGGCAACAAGTCGATCCCGACCCCGGAGACGAGCTCCGCGATGCGGTTCGTCTTTCCGCAACCGGACGAGTCGACACGTGACAAGCTGACCGCCCTCCTCGGCCCACGCGTCACGCTCGCCAACCCGCTCGACTACGACACCGGGATCTGGCGTGACGCGGCGGCCCTCGAGGAGGTCTACACCGTGATGGCGGGCGTCGGCATCGATCTCGCCTTGCTCGTGCTCGATCCGCCGCGCGGGGATCGCTGCGACGCGGCCGACTGGGAGCGACCGATCGCGGCGCTCGAACGCGCCGCGCGTGCGGGCACCACCCGATACGCACTCGTCGCCTCGCTGCCCGAGAATCTTCCGGAGACGCTCGCCGAGCGTCTGATCGATGCAGGCGTGGCACCACTCGCCGGCATCGACGACGCGCTCGCGGCGATCGCCGTGGCGGCCGGCACCGACGCTCGCGCCGCCACCGCGGGATACTCTCCGGTGCACCTCGCGAACGAGCACGGGAGCGAGAGCGGCACGTCGGTTCTCGGCGAGCACGAGGCGAAACGCGCGCTCGAGACACACGGCCTGAGGATTCCTCGCGGCGGGCGGTCGACGGATGCCGAAGCCGCGGGCGTTCTCGCCGCGACGCTCGGCTTCCCGGTCGTGCTGAAGGGAGAGGGACTCGCGCACAAGTCCGATGTCGGTGCCGTCGCGCTCGGACTCGTCGACGCCGATGCGGTGGTACGCGCCGCGCGCTCGATGCCGTGCACGTCGTTTCGGGTCGAGGAGATGGTCGGCGGTGGCGTGATCGAGCTGCTCGTCGGTGTCGTGCGCGACCCCGCCCACGGGTTCGTGCTGACGCTCGGCGCCGGCGGCATACTGACCGAGCTGCTCGACGACCGGACATCACGACTGCTGCCGCTCACGGCGGGCGACATCGAGTCGGCGCTCGCGGAGCTGCGCATCGCTCCGGTGATCGCGGGCACCCGTGGCCGACCCGGCGCCGATCGCGACGCTTTGGTACGCGCCGTGCTCGCGGTGCAGTCGTACTTGCTCGCGCACGCGCGGGACATCGCCGAGCTGGAAATCAACCCGTTGCTGTGCACGCCGGACTCCGCCATCGCGCTCGATGCCCTGCTGGTGCTGCAGCGCTGATCGTCGCCGGAGCGGCCGGCACCGGTGCCGCGAAGCGCCTGCTCGCGACCGCGACTGGAGGCCCGGCCACGAACGCAGGCTCGACCACGACCACGACCATGGCCCCGGGCTCGGGCTCGGGCTCGGGCTCGGGCTCGGGGAGTTTCCGGACTTGCTACCATTCTCCCTCGTCCGCCGAAAGCCGAAGACCTTGAACCGATACAAGCGCTACATCCCGATCGTCGCCGCGCTGCTCGTCGCGGCGGGCGTCAGCCTCGATCAGTACGGGATCGATCTCGCCTCCCTCGCGAACGGCGGCGGTGCGAACAGTGGTTCGCGCGAATCGAGCGCACCGCTCGCGCGCGACTCGGGTGCCCGCGGCGATGCACCGGCACATCCCGACTACGCCCAGTGGTCCGACACCTCGCCGAACATCAACCTCTGGCACGTGTTCGAGGGCGAGATCAACCGCAGCGGAAAACCGGTCGGCTACCACTCACGCCCCGGCGGGAACGACCCGGTGAACGCAAGGGTGGTGTCGGTCCGGGACGAACCGAACCGGCTCGGCGTCTACACCGCACGCGTCGCCGTGCGGGACGGCAACCAGTGGCGAGAGAAGAATTCGTCGTTCTTTCCCGACACGCTGTCCCGCGACGAGGTCGTCGACGTAGTCCTGAACGCGTACCGCGAGAGCGACAACCCGAACGCGCAGCCGTTCGAAGGTCCCTCCGGACTCGGCTTCCGCATACAGGGCTACACGTCCGGACGCGGCGGCATCAACACCGCCTTCCCGATCTACGTCAGGAACCCCTGATCGTGAGCGGGACGGTCTTCGTCGCCGTCCTGTTCGCGGCCCTGCTGCACGCCTCGTGGAACGCCTACCTCAAGGGCGGTGACGACAAGACCGTGGGCGTGCTCGCGATGGCGCTCGGACACCTGCCCTTCGCCGCCCTCGCCCTCCTGTTCGTCCCGTGGCCGGCGCTCGAGAGCGTGCCGTGGATGCTCTCGAGCGGCCTGATCCACACCGGCTATTGCCTGTTTCTCGCGGGCGCCTACCGCCATGGCGATCTCAGCCACGTCTACCCGATCGCCCGCGGCGTCGCTCCACTGATCGTCACCGGCGTCTCGGTCGGCTTCCTCGGCACCGTGCTCGGCGGCGTCCACCTGCTCGGCATCGCGGCGATCGCGCTCGGTCTGATCAGCCTCGCGCTCGTGCAGCGGCGGGACGCGGCGACGGGCACGGCCACTCGCCTCGCGCTCGCTACCGGCGCGTTCATCGCCGCCTATTCGCTCAACGACGGCATCGGCGCCCGTCTCTCCGGTGGCTCGCCGGTCGGCTTCTACGCGCTCGCGAGTGTCGTCAACGTGCTGACACTGCTGCCGGTACTGATGCGCCGCGAGCCGGGCGTCCTGGGTCGCACGCTCGCGCGCCCCGCTCGCGTGCTGCTCGCCGGCGGCGGCTCCTTCGTCGCCTACGCCATCGTGGTCTGGGCGTTCACTCAGGCTCCGATTCCGCTGGTGACGGCGCTCCGGGAGACGAGCATCGTCTTCGCCGTCGCGATCGGCGTGCTCGCCATGCACGAGAAGCTCAGCCTCGCCAAGCTCGCCGCCACGTTCGTCACGCTCGCCGGCGCGGCCGCGATCCGGCTCGCGCGCTGAGTCGCTCCACCGAGCCGTCGCGGCGGATTGCCACGAGGCCGGTACCCGGCCGTTCCGATCCATTCCGGGAACGTCCCGGAATCACCGTGGAACCGCCGCACCGGCATGCTTGTGGCTAGACTCGGTTCATGATGCCGCGCCTTCGTCCGCCGTCCGTTCGGCCCGCCCTCCCGCGGGTGTTCGCCTCGGCAACCGTCCTCGCCGCAGCGTCCGTCCTCGTAGTCGCGCTGGCGCTCGCGGCGCTCCTGCCCGCGCACGCGGCCGATGCCGTCGACCCGGACGTCTCGACCGACGAACCGGCGGGCGCGGCATCGACGGACGGTCCGGGCGCGAACGATCAGAGCCCGGACAACGGGGATGCGGACGGAGCCGGGGCGAGCGACACGGCCGACGAGACGTCCGCGGCCGACGCCCGGGCGATGCTCGAACGGCTCGCCTACATCCAGGGAGTCATCGACGACAAGCTCGCCGAGCGAAGCGCGCTCGGCGAGCGCATCGAGGAAGCCAACGAGCAGGACAAGAGCGATCTGCGCCGCCAGGCGGACGTCTTGAGCGAGGAGATTCGCGAGCTCCGCTCGACGCTCGAGACACTCGCCACGGGGGGCGTCGACTCGAGCCTGTTCGTCGACGCTCCGGCCGAGCAGGAAGGGGACTGGCGCGAGGACGTGGCGCTGATCGCCCAGCCGGTCATCGACAGCCTCAAGGAGCTGACCGAGAAGCCGCGCCGCATCGCCGCGCTCAACGACCTCATCGCCGAGCGTCAGAAGGAGCTCGACACCGCGGAGAAGGCGCTGACCGGTCTCGCCCCGGAGCTGGCACTGAAGCCCGACGGCACGCTCGGCACGGCGTTGGCGGCGCTCGTCCGGACGTGGGAGAAGCGTCGCGACGACGCGCGCGACGCGATCGAGATCGCCCGCTTCCAGATCAGCGAGCTGCAGGGCGACAAGTCGCTCCCGCGGACGATCTGGGAGGCCGTGGTCGGCTTCGTGACCGGGCGCGGGCTGACGATCCTGCTTGCCGTGCTCGCCGCGTTCGGCGTCTGGGCCGGTGTGCGCTTCCTGATGCGTGGCTACCGCGTGAAGCTGCTCGACAAGAGCGAGCCGGAGAGCCGCACGCGCTACCGGCTCGCCGAGTACAGCGTGCACGCGCTGACGTTCCTGCTGATACTCGTGGCGGTGTTCGTCGTGTTCTACGAACGCGGCGACGTGCTGCTGCTCGGTCTCCTGATCCTGCTGATCGTCGGGCTCGCGCTCGCGGTCCGTCAGCTCCTTCCGCAGTACGTTCGCGAGGCACGGCTCCTCCTGAACATCGGTCCGATGCGCGAGGCCGAACGCGTCGTGCATCGCGGGCTGCCCTGGCGGGTCGAGTCCATCAACATGTTCACCGTGCTCAGGAATCCCGAGCTGCACGGAGTCCTGCGCATCCCGCTCGCCGAGTTTCACGGCGTGACGTCGCGCCCGGCGGGCAAGGATCGCTGGTTTCCGACGTCGCGCGGCGACGTGGTGCTGTTCGAGGGTGATCCGACGCCGTTCGAGGTCGTCGACCAGAATCCCGACACGGTCGAGCTGCGCGAGCGCGGCGGGCAGATCCGCTCGATCCCGAGCGTGACCTTCTACAACACCGCGATGACGAACCTGACGCGAAGCGGCACGTTCGGTGTGACCGGCGAGTTTCGCGTCGACTACCGCCACCAGGCGCAGGCGATCGACGAGGTGCCGCGCGTCCTCAGGGACGCCGTGCGCGAGTCGCTCGCGCACAGCGATCTCGCCGGGTTCGTGCGCGACGTGCTGGTCGAGCCGAAGACCGCCGGCGACTCGTCGCTCGACTACTGGATCTTCGTGACGATGGACAGCCGCGCGGCCAAGTCGCACATGCGGCTCGGGCGGTTGTTGCAAGGCGCCTGCATCGAGGCCTGCACGCGCGAGGGCTGGACGATCCCGTTCCCCCACCTCTCGCTCGTCACGACGGCGAACGGCGAGCCGGCGACAGGCGCATCCGCCGAACCGCACACGAACGATGGCGCCGCTTCCCCCGTCCGGACCGATCCGACCGACGAAGGGGGTGCGGGCCCCGCCCTCGCGACAGGGTAGGCCCGCCTATCGCTGGTCGCCGGTCGCCGGTCGAGCAGCAGACAGCAGACAGCAGACAGCAGACAGCAGACAGCAGACAGCAGACAGCAGACGGTAATTCGACCGTGAAGCGTTCAAGCGTTGCGCTCACGCAATGATTGGGACTATTATCCCATTACATTCAGCGTCCGGACATCACCATGACCGCCAGCAGCACCACCGCTCGTCACCTCGCCTTCCTACGTCCGGCACCCGCGCTCCGCCGCGCCCGCTCCGGCAGGGCTCGCACCATCGCCTCGGCCTCGGCCGCACCGGCCGCCGCGCTCGCCGCCCTCCTGTCGATGCCCGTGTCGCCGACCGCCGAGGCCTGCGGCGGCTTCTTCTGCCAGACGCTGCCGATCGAGCAGGCGGCCGAGCAGATCGTCTTCCGCCAGGACGGGGATCGCATCACGGCGATGGTCCGGATCCTCTACAGCGGGGAGGCCGAGGACTTCAGCTGGGTCGTGCCGGTGCCGAACGCGCCGGAACTCTCGCTCGGTGCCGACCAGACCTTCCCCGAGCTCGACCTCGCCACGCGCCCGCGGTTCGAGCTCGAGCGCCGCGGCGACGAGTGCGACGTCTTCGATGCCGCGGAGGCGACCTCCCCGGGTTCCGCGCCCGATTCCGACGCCGGTGACGACGGCGTGACGATCGTCGCCGAGGAGGCGGTCGGCCCGTTCGACACGACGCTGCTCTCGAGCGAGAACCCCGACGAGCTCGCCACCTGGCTCGTCGACAACGGCTACGACCTGAGCGATCGCGGCCGCGACCTGATCGCCCCGTACGTCGAGGCCGGCATGCTGTTCGTCGCGGTCAAGCTCAGGAACGGCGAGACGGTCGACACGATCCAGCCGCTCGTCATGGAATACACGAGCGACAAGCCGATGATCCCGATCCGCCTGACCGCGGTCGCCGCCGAGGACGACATGGGCGTGCTCGTCTGGATCGTCGGCGACGCGCGCGCGGTGCCCGAGAACTACCTGCACGTGACGCCGAACTACGCTCGCCTGAACTGGTACGCGGGGCCGCAGAACGCCTACTCGAGCTACCTGCAGCTGATCACCGACGCGATGAACGAGGTCGAGGACGATGGGCAGACCGGCGATGGTCAGGGGTTCGCGACCGACTACGCGGACAACATCGACCGGAGCCTCCTCGATCAGCTCGCCCCGAGCGTCGAACGCGAGCGGCAGCTCGTCGCCGAGATCGACGCCCTCGACACGATCGGTGGCGACGCGGCGGACTACATCGCCGCGGCCGTCGGCGGGCGTTTCGACTCCGGCGCCGACATCGGCCTGTTCTTCGACTCGAGCGCGCGCCTGAGCGTGTTGCGGGATCCGGACGTGCTGCCGCTGCCGCCGGGTGTCGACAACCGCGTCTACTTCGACGCGCAGTCGCTGCGCGAGAACTTCACCGCCGGCCAGCTCGGTCTCGCCCGCGCCGCGCTCGCCGACGCGATAGAGGAGCGCGAGCGCGAGCCGCTCGCCACCGCGCTCGGCCTGCTGCCGGACGGGGCCTACATGACGCGTCTCTACACGACGCTGTCGGCCGAAGAGATGACCGCCGATCCCACGTTCGCCTACAACACCGAGATGCCCGATCAGCCGCTGACCCGCAAGGCCCGGCTCGACACGAGCTGCGAGAACGGGCAGCCGGCGTGGACACTGACGCTCGGCGAGGGCACGGACCGCGACGGCGAGGTCGTCATCACCGCCGAGCAGCCGGTGCCGTTCTCGGCGCCGCCGCCGGCGAACGACCTGCCCGCGGCCTTCCTGCAGGCGCGCACGTCGGGCGACGCGACACCGGACGTTCTCGTGCGGGCCGAGGCGGGACGACTCGATATCGCCGCCGACGGGGAGGCCACGCTGACGGGGTCGGACGGCACACCGCCCGCGCGCTCGAGCGACGACGACGACGGATTCCTCGGGCTCGCCGGTCCCGGCACGCTCGCGGTGCTGTCGCTGCTCGCGCTGCGCCGCCGTCGCGCGCGTCCGGCACGCGACGACGACTGATCGCTCAGAACAGCGACTCTTGCTGCGGCACCGGCCACGGCGGCAGCTCCGGCACACGGGACGTGCCGAGTCGCGCGCGCAACCGTTCGTGGAAGGCGCGCGCCTGGGCGGTGCAGTGCAGGTTGTTCGGGCAGTGGATCATGATCGTCGTGTCGTCGCCGCGCTCGATCATCGTCGCGGCCCGTTCCACCCAGTCGTCGATCCAGGGATCGTTGTCGAGGTTGTCCGGGTGCAGGACGACACGTGCGAACGCGAGCCCGGCGTACACGGTGCCGAGCACCGGCACGTCGGGCTTTCTGTGCACGGCGTCGACGACGTCCGGATGCGACAGGTCTCCGCGGTAGATCGCGCGGGTGTCGAGCATCACGCGTCCGAAGCGGTGGCGCCCGAGCATCGGCTCCAGCCGTCCGGGCTCGGCGAAGAAGATCGGGTGACGCACCTCGACGACGCAGCGGTGCACGTCGGCCAGACGCGCGAACAACGGCTCGAACGCGTCGATCTCCGCCGGCCCCGCCCGCTCGGGAAATTGCACGAGCAACGGACCGAGATGCTCGCCGAGCGGACGGATCGCGGCGAGGAATCGCTCGAGATCGTCCTCGGCCGGCGCGCGCTCGTGGGTGACGCTCCGCGGGAGCTTGAAGCTCAGACGGAAGTCCGTGCCCTCGAGCGCGCGCCGCCAGCCGGCGACGCTGCCCGGATCCGGTACCCCGTAGAACGTCGTGTTGCCCTCGACCGCATTGAACACCGACGCGTAGCTGGCGAGCATCGACGGCTCTTCGTCGAAGTAGACGCCCTTCCACTTGGGGTAGGCCCAGATCGGCAGGCCGAGCCGGTACGGCATCGGCACGCTCGCGACAGGCCTTGCGACGACGGGCGACATGCGGGCGGCGTTCGGTTCGGGTCCGGGCACCGAGACTGACAGATCGCCTCCACTCGTGCAGCGCCCCCGGCGAATTCCACACGCGGGCATCGAGCCCGCGCATCAGGATGCCTCCGCCGGATCGTCGGCTCCCGAGGCACCGCCGTCGCGTGCGCCGTCGCGTGCGCCGTCGCGTGCACCGGCCTCGCGGACGCGACGCTCGCGCCTCCGCTCGCCGACCTCGAGACACAGCCGGATCGCCGCGAGCGCGGCGAGCACGGTCAGGAACCACACGCCGAACGAGCCGCCACCGTTCGAGGTGGTGTGCCGCTCGGCGGGGAAGGCCGGAGCGCTCGCATCCTGACGGGTCGGTTCGATCGCGCGGCCGGCCCGCGTCTCGCGCGCGATCCGCTCGCGCTCGACGCGGCGCGCGTTACGCCGCTCGATGCCGTTCGCGGCGAACACCTCGTCGGCGACCACGACCATGGACGTCTGATCGGTGACGAGGCCGTGCCCGAGGGCGAGGTCGGCGATCGCGTCGCGCGTGTCGTCGTCGGCGCCGAGCAGGCGCTCGCGTGCCTCGAGGGTCTCGATCGTCGCGAACGCCCAGAGCCGCTCGAGCTCGGGATTGGCGAGGGACTCCGCCGGGAAGACGAGCGGCGACACGTACGCCGTGCGCCGCCCCGAGACATCGGCCGACAGGGTCGCTCGCGCCTCGCCGGTACCGCTGTACTTGCCGAGCACGACGAGCTGTTCGCCACGGTAGACCCGTGCGTGCGGGTCGAGCGTCAGCGCGCTGGTGCGCACGCCGTCGATCGCGAGCGAGACATCGTGCAGCGCCTCGTGCGTCACCTTGCTGGTCGCCTGCATCAACAGCCCGACGATGTCGTCGTCGTTCGAGACGCTGACGGCGAACCCCTGCGAGTGCGCGGTCAGTGCGTCGAGGAGCGGTCGGTTCGCCCCGTTGCCCATGACGGCGGTGAAGAGCCTGAGATCGAGCGGCTCGACGAGTTTCAGGAAACGCGACATCTCGGTGGTACCGACGTTCGCGACGCCGTCGGTGACGAGCACGACCGATGTCGTCCGGCCGGCGTCGAGCGAGCGGACCGCCCTGGCCAGTCCGTCGAACAGGTTGGTGCCGCCACCGGCCGCGAGACCGTCGAGCGCCCGCAGCGTCCGCTGCACCGACGCCGCGTCGGCGTTCACGAACCCCCGTGTCATCTCCGTCGCCCGATCGCTGAACAGGATCACGCGGTAGCGGTCGGCCGGATCGAGCGCACCGAGCGCACGGCGCACACCCTCGACGAGCGCCGTGAACTTGCCCTGCATCGAGCCGGACGTGTCGAGCACGAACACCCAGTCGCGCCCTTCGTCGATCGGCGCGAGATCGATTCCGGGCGTCAGCGTCAGCATGAACGTGCCGCTCGCCGCTCCCGGCTCGCGATAGGTCACGAGATCGACCGCACCGGGCAGGTTCTCGGCCAGCCGCCAGTAGACGACGATGTCCTGGTCGAGCGTCGCGACGCCCGGTCCGCCCGACCCGTCCCGGCTACCCTGCGCTCGCGTGGCGCGCGCCGCATCCGTCGTGCCCGACTCGACGAGCGGCGAGTGCGGGAGCGGCTCCGGACGTCGTCGCACGCCGTGCGCGTCCATGACGAACGCGTGGGTCACCGTGCCTGCCGTCTCGCGCGGGCTCGACGGCAGGGGCTCCGTGCCCTCCCCCGTGGTCAGCGCGCGCATGAGGTCGGTGTCCGAGAGCCCCTGCCCGAGCGATGCGCCGCGACCGTCTGCCGAGTCGATCACGATCTCCCACTCGCCCGTGTCCAGCTGCGTGACGTGAGCCCGTCCGTCCGGGACGCGCACCGCGTCGACGGGATAGGCCGAACGCAGGCGCAGGCGGAACGAGAAGGCCGAGGCGACGCGCTCGTCGCGCGCCCAGAACCCCTCGCGGGCGGTATCGGTACCGCCGTCCTCCAGCGGGTAGACGTAGCGTCCGATCGAGTGATCGAGCGGCGCGTGTTGCAGATAGACGAGGCGCACGCGCACCTGCTGTCCGGCGCGTACCGGCGAGACGGCGATGTCGAACTCGTGATGGTCGTCCTTCTCGACCAGCGCGGTCTCGGCGCCCCGTGCCTTCTCCGACTCGTGCAGCGCGCGAGCCTCCTCCCTCTTCAGCACTTCCGCCTGCACCGGCACGCCGTCGATCCAGTACGTGAACTCGCCGACCGCGGCGCCCTCCGGGATCGGGAAGCGGTAGCGCGCGTCGAGGTCGGTGGCGTGCGGGTTGGCGAACGTCTGCTCGACGCGGGTGACGGCGAATCCGTTCTCGACGGTGACCTCGACGTGCTGCTCGTCGAGGACGAGTGGCGGGAGACCGTCGGTCGGCGTCAGCAGACCCGCGGCATGCAGAGTGGACGGCCCGCCGAACACGGCACCCGCGAGCAGTGCGAGGGTCGGGACGAGACGCGCCGCGCGGCGCCGGGCGCGCGCGGGGATCGTCTCGCGTGCGCCGAGAGCGCTCGGCTCGTCCGTCCCCGGGCTTTCGTTTCTCGGGTCGTTCCGCCTCGAATCGATCATTGTGAGTCTCCTTTATTAAACGTTGTTCAAGAATAGTTGGCGACGACACCGGTTCGCCGGGTACTCGCTGGCGAGTGGATAATGAACAATGTTCATTAATTCTGCAAGTACCCGTCTCGAACTGTTTTCCGAGCGCCGATCGGGACCTGTCGAGCGGGATTCGGCGACCCCTCGCTATACTGGGCGACCTGTCACACCGGAGCGCCGGCACCGGGCGCCGCGGCGTCCCTCCGGGACCTTCAGATGGCTCGACGCAGCCGACACACCAAGGAAGAGCTGCAGGCGCTGATCGTCGAGGCGACGCTCGATCTCGTGCGCGAGCACGGCCCCGCCCACGTCACGGCGCGGCGAATCGCCGAAGCCATCGGCTACACGCCGGGCATGCTGTACGCGGCGTTCACCAGCCTGCAGGAGATCCTGCTGCACGTGAACGCGGCGAGCCTCGAGACGCTGCACGAGGACTGCGCCCGCGCCTGCCGTGACGCGAACGGTCCGGAAGCCTCGATCCGCGCGATGGGGCTCGCCTACCTCGGATTCGCCGAACGGCGGACGCACCAGTTCGATCTCCTGTTCCAGCGCATGGAGCCCGGCGATGTCTCGCTGCCCGACGCGCTGTCGCAGCGCATCCGCTCGCTGTTCGGCCTGGTCGAGAAGGAACTCGCCACGCTCGCCCCGTCGGCCGACGAGGCGCATGTGCAGGTCGGTGCACGTGCCCTGTGGTCGGGCGTGCACGGCACGGCGGCGCTCGCGCTGTCGCGCCAGCTCTATCTCGACCGCCCGCACGCCGATCGCGAGATCGTCGAGGCGATGATCACGCGTTTCGTGGACAGCTGGCGAGAGGTGCCGTGAGGGTCGCTGGCAGCGGGACGCTCTCGTGAACGGCGTGGGAAATCCCGTCTCGATCGCCCTGGTCATCGCCCAGTTCGTGCTGCTCGCGCTGCTGGCGAGTCCGCTCGAGGGATGGCTGCCGACTTCCCCGCGCCAGGCGATCGGCGGCGCGTTCCTTCTCGGCGGCATCGCGCTCGCGCTCGTGGCGGCCGTCTCGATGCGCGCGACGCGCTTCTCGGTACTGCCCGAGCCGCAGAGCGGCGGCACGCTGGTCGAACACGGCCCGTACCGGTTCGTGCGTCACCCGATGTACGCGGCGGTGCTGGTCTGCGGCGTCGGTGCCTGCATCGCGCACGCCGATGCCCGACACGCGCTCTGGCTCGTGCTGATCGCGCTCGTCCTGTGGCTGAAGATCCGCCGCGAGGAGAGGCTCCTGCTCGACGTCTACCCCGGCTACGCCGATTACCGCCGACGCGTCAGGGCGCTCGTCCCGGGTCTGTTCTGAGCGGCACCGCTCGCTGACGGATGCTGCCGGCGCTCAGGCGTTCGCCGCCCGAGCGGCCCGGAAACGCTCGACATCCTCGAACGTCGGCAGGTTCGCGCCGCTGCGCGTGCAGGTGATGGCCGCGGCGGCCGTCGCGAAGTCGCCGAGATCGGCGAGGTCGGCGCCGTCGAGCCGGAGCGCGCCGTTCTCGATCGCACCGTGCGCGCCGAGCCAGTGCAGCGCCGCCGCCTGGAAGGTGTCGCCGGCACCGACCGTGTCCTGCACGTCGACGAGGACGCCCGGCACCTCGGTCACGCGTCCGTCGGCGGCGTAGACCATGGCGCCGTCGTTACCGCGCGTGACCAGCACGAGACCCGCCCCTTTCCCGATCGTGTCGGCGGCGAAGGCGTCGAACGCGTCGCGATCCCCCTTCCCGTCACTCCCGACGAGCGCGGCGACGTCCTCGTCACTCGCCTTGACGACATCGGTGCAGGCGACGATCTCGGCGAAGCGCGCACGCCACACGTCCCGATCGGGCTCGATCATCAGACGGAGGTTCGGATCGTAGCTGATCAACCGCCGCGCGGACTCGCGCCGGACCAGCGCGAGCAGCGAGCTCGCCGTCGGCTCGACCACGGTCGAGTAGGAGGCCACGTGCACGACGTCGAGCTCGTCGGGAAGGCTCGCGGGCAGGTCCGCCTCCTCGATCGACACGTCGGCGGTGCCCTCGATGTGGAAGACGTAGATGGCCGCGCCGGTGACGTCCGTCTGCACGATCGCGAGCGTGCTGTTGCGCACCGTCGGCATCACCCAGTCGAGGGCGACACCGTTCGCGTCGAGGTAGGCACGGATGCGCTGCCCGAACAGGTCGTCGGAGTTCTTGCACAGGAAACCCGCGCGGTTGCCGAGCCTGGAAAGCCCGACCGCGACGTTCAACGGCGAGCCACCGACGTGACCCTCGAGACGGATGCCCGCGGCATCGTCGCCGGAACCCGCGAACAGATCGAACAGGGCATCGCCGCAGCTGAGGAACACGGGCATTCTCGCGAGAGGGACGGGGCACGAATTATGTCACGCGTCGCTCGATCCGGCCCTCGGGACGAGCCGACGGGAGTCGCGAACCGACCGGGTGCGGGAGGAGGACATCGGTCACGGACGAGGATGACCTCCGCGCATCAGCGGGTTCGAATCGTCCCTCCCCGTCGTCGGTGTTCTCCGCCGACGCCACACCGCGCCGATCGACGATCACTCGGAGGCATCGCCGGAGAGACGCACTCGCCGCGCCGACGACCCGACGGGCAATCGCCGGAGGATTGACTACGCTCGTCGGTGACTCCATTCGATCACCGATTCCTTCGCCGATGAACCTTCCCGCCGAAGATCTCGAGACCTTCGACCGTCTGCTCGGCCCGGAGCTCGTGACCCTTCTCGACGAGCTCGACGCCATCGGGCGCGTGCTCGTCACCCTGCCCGTCGATCGCGACGCCGCCGCGGAAGGTCACCGTACCGAGCTGGAGGAGCGTCGCGCGCGTCTCGGTGCCGACGCCCTGAAGGCGCTCTCGCTCGTTCGTCATCGACTGGAGCACGGCGCGGCTCGACCCCGCGACGATCGGACGATGCCGCTGCCGTTCGTCGATCTCGGCGCTTACTGAGCGAAGGCATTCCCCGCTCGCCCGGGCGCCGATCGCTCGGCTGCCGGGCGAACGGGCGGAAAGGCGGAAGGGTGCTCCCGGAGGTCTTCCGGTCCGCTCGACAAGCTTCGACGATGACGAATCCGGGCGAGGCGACGGCGTGCTCGCCCGTTCCCCCCTCGTCGCCCGGCGCTCTCGTGCCCGAACACGCGAGAGGATGCGGCGCGATCGTCAGGTCGCGCTCGCCCTCGAGACCCGGAGGCACCGATCGCGGCGATGCCGCCACGTATCCGGGGGAGCGATCCCGAGATCGCACCGAGACCAGGCCATGGTTGCCTGAACGTCACAAGTCAAGTTCCCCGAAGTTGACGGCCGTTCGCGGATCCGGGATGCTGGACTCATCTACTGGTACGGCCAGCAGACGAGTCGGACCGATTCTCTCCGCCGCGCACCCGCCGTCGCATGTCCTCCAGAGCCTTCGTCCTCGAGCACGCTCCCCAGCTCGCCAAGTCGATCCGCCGGCGCACGGTCAGCGATCTCGTCGCCGACAAGCTCGCCGGCATGATCGCCTCGGGCACGCTGCAGGTCGGTGACGAGCTGCCGAGCGAGCGCGAGCTCGCCGCCGCGCTGCAAGTCAGTCGCGAGACGGTGCGGAGCGGCATCCGCACGCTGACCACGCTCGGCGCGCTCGACGTCTCGCAAGGCGCGCGCACGCGTGTGGTCAGCGCCGACATCGTGCCGGAGGCGGACGAGCTCGGCGAGGCGCGAACGATCAACGACTACGCGCTCGAGGACATCCACCGCACACGCCTGGCGATCGAACGGCCGCTGGTCGGCGACGCGGCCGAACGCATCGACGAGAGGAGTCTCGAGCTGCTGGAGCGCTCGCTCGCCGCTCAGGCCGAGGCGCTCGACGATCCGGTACGCTTCATCATCCTCGATCGCGAGTTCCACCGAACGCTGTACCGGGCCGGCGGCAACCCGGTGCTCGCCGACTTCGTCACCGACCTGTACGGCTACATAATGAGCCATCGACGTCGCGCGATCGCCGCCCCCGGCGCGATCGCGAAGAGCCGTCGTGACCACGAGCTGATCGTGCAGGCGCTCGGACGCCGGGATCGGCGCGCGGCCATGCGCGCGATCCGTACCCACCTCGAACGCATCCACGACACCACCCGCACCCTTCTCGACGAGCCCGCGCTGTCCGCGAGCACCGGCTCGCCGACGAGGCGCCAACGAACCTGAACGTCACGCGGCGGCGAGCGTCGCGCGACACCGGGCACCCGCCGCAACGCAACGGAGTCACGACCCATGAAGAAACGCACCTTCCTCGGAACCCTCGGCGGCACGGCGCTCGCCGCGTCGCTCGGACTCGGCCTGACGGGCCCCGCCACCGCCGCGGAAGGCGACGAGCTCGTCTACCTGACACCCGGGCTCGATCTCGCGTTCTGGCGCTACCTGTCGAAGGGCGTGGAGTCCGTCGCCGAGGAGAACGGCTACACCTTCCAAGCGCTCGACTCGCGCAACAACGCCCAGACCCAGCTCCAGAACGCGCAAGACGCGATCGCGCGCGGCGTCGCCGGCATCGTCATCTCCCCGACCGACTCGTCCACGGCGCCGAGCGTCATCACGCTCGCCGAACGCGCCGGCATCCCGGTCGTCATCGCGGACATCGGCACCAACAGCGGCGAGTACGTCTCCTACATCGCCTCGAACAACTACGAGGGAGCTCACGGCGTCGGCGCCGCGCTCGCCGGGGCGCTCGAGGCGAAGGGCTGGGCGGAGGATCCGGTCGGACTCGTGACGATATCCCAGGCCCGCAAGAACGGTCAGGCGCGCACCGAGGGATTCATGGACGGACTCGCCGAGGGCGGTGCGAGCAGCGAGCAGGCCGACCTGCAGCAGATGCAGGCCTACACCGCCGACGAGACCTTCAAGTTCACCCAGGACATGCTGACCTCCAACCCCGGCATGCGCGGGCTGTTCGTGCAGACCGACGCGCCGGCGATCGGGGCGCTGCGCGCGATCAAGGCCGCGCGTCGCGACGGCGAAGTGCTGCTCGCGGCGTTCGACGGCATCCCCGATTTCATCCCGCTGCTGCAGTCGGGCGAGATGGTCGTCTCGGGCATGCAGCAGCCCTATCTCATGGGTCAGGAATCCGGCCGCGCGATGATCGAGCACCTGAACGGCGGCACGCCTGACAAGGAAATCACCGTGCCGATCCTGATCGTCACGTCCGAGAACATCGAGGAGGTCCTGCCGACCGTCAAGGAGACGGTGTTCGCGAACGAGATGCGATAGCGGCACCCACGGGAAGCACGCGCGCGGAGGCCGTCGGCATGCTCCTGGAGGCGAGCGACGTCGGCAAGGTGTTCGGCGGCACCCGCGCGCTCGACGGCGCGTCGTTCTCGCTCGATCGTGGCGAGATCCACGCGCTGCTCGGCGCGAACGGGGCCGGCAAGTCGACGCTCTCCAAGATCGTCTCCGGCCACCACCGTCGTTCCGGCGGCACGATCCGGCTGCGCGATCGCGCCGTCGACTTCCGCTCGACGCGCGAGGCGATGGACGCGGGCGTCGCGATCGTCATGCAGGAGACCTCTCTCGCACCCGATCTCTCGGTACTGGAGAACCTGTTCCTGCCCGAGCTCGGACGACCGGGGCGACTGTCGTTCCCGCGCCTGAGAGCGCGCGCCGGGCAGATCCTCGAGGAGCTCGGCGTGGCCGCCGCGCTCGATCTCGGCGAGGAGGTCGCGCGGCTCTCCGCCGCGCGGCGCCAGCTCGTCGAGATCGGCAAGGCGCTGGCGAGCGAGGCCGAGCTGATCATCTTCGACGAGCCGACCACGTCGCTCAGCCCCGGCGAGGTCGAGCACCTGTTCGACGTGATGACGCGACTCCGGGAGTCCGGCCGTGCACTGGTGTTCGTCTCGCACCGCCTGGAGGAGGTGTTCGCGCTGTGCGACCGGGTGACGGTGCTGCGCGAAGGTCGGACCGTCGCCGCGGGTGTCGATGTCGCCTCGCTCGATCAGCAGCAGCTGATCCGGCTGATGGTCGGGCGCGACCTCGGCGAGATCTACGCCGCGCGCGGAGAGGGCGCGGCGGATGCGAACGCCGAGGTGCTGCTCTCGGTGCGCGCGCTGGCCTCCCCGCCACTGGTGCGCGACGTCTCCTTCGACGTCCGCCGCGGCGAGATCCTCGGACTCGGCGGCCTGGTCGGGGCCGGGCGCTCGGAGGCGGCCGAGGCGCTGTTCGGTCTGCGCCCGCGCAGCGGCGGCACGATCGTGCTGGGCGGGCGCGAGGTGAGCTTCACCAAGCCCGTGCAGGCGCTGCGTGCGGGGCTCGGGTTCGTGCCGGAAGATCGCCGCACGCAGAACATCGTGCCGGATCTCTCGGTCCGCGAGAACCTTCTGCTCGCGCACACCGCCGCACGGCGCGGGTTCACGCTGGGCTACGGCACGCGGCAGGCGAAGATCGAGGAGCTGTTCGCCGCGCTCGACCTGCCGATCGCGCGCCTCGCCGCACCGAACCTGCTCGACTTCTCCGGCGGCCAGCAGCAGAAGATCATCATCGCCCGCTGGCTGCTGCTCGAACCCGCGGTGCTGATCCTCGACGAGCCGACCAAGGGCGTCGACATCGCCACCCGCCAGGCGATCTACGTGATCCTGCGCCGCATCGCCGACGCGGGAGTCGGCGTCGTCGTGATCTCCTCGGATTTCGAGGAGCTGCTCGGCGTGTCCGACCGGGTGGTCGTGATCAGCGACGGCACCACGATCGCCGACCTGCCCAGCGCCGCGCTCGACGAGGAGAAGCTGACGCTGCTCGCGGCGCCCCGCACCTCGATGGGTCGCACCACGAGACTGCTCGAGACGCTGGCCGAGGAGCACGCGGGATCGGCGTTCTGGATCCTGCCGGACGCGAGCGAGCTGATCTGCCTGAACGTCGTCGTGCGCGGTGAAGGCACCGCGCCGGGGTTCGAGCCGGGTGCGGCGGCGAGCTTCGCCGACACGCGCATTCCTCAGGGTCTCGCCGCCCCGCCCGGGCGGTTCGCGGCGGAGCCCGACGGCGCTCGCGCGACCGTCACCGTCGCGCTCAGGAACCGCCGCGGGCACGACATGGGCCGCATCGGCCTGATCGTCGCGGGCACGGGATCCGCCGCCATGGAAAACAGCGTCGAACGGCGCGTCGGGGCATTGAACGGATGAGCGACACTCCCTCCCTCTCGCTGCCGATCCGCCTGTCGCGACGCCTCGAGGTGCGCATGCTCGCGCTGGCGCTGCTCATCGGCATCGTGCTGTCCATCCTCTCGCCGTACTTCCTGACGCGGGCGAACGTGTTCAACCTGCTCGATCAGTCGGTGGTGGTCGGGTTGATCGCGATCGGCATGACGTTCGTCATCCTGACCGGCGGCATCGATCTCTCGGTCGGTTCGGTCGCGGGTCTGACCGGCATCGTGCTCGCGCTCGCGCTGAAGTCGATGCCGATCCCCGCGGCGGTCGCGGTGGCGGTCTCGGCGGGCGCGCTGATCGGGTTGTTCTCCGGCTTGCTGATCGCCTGGTTCGGGCTCGCCGCCTTCGTCGTGACGCTCGGCGTCATGGCGATCGCGCGCAGCCTCGCCTACATCGTCTCGGGCCAGACCGCGATCTCCGGCATCCCCTCCGAGCTCCAGGTGCTGGTGTTCGGCTCGGTGGCCGGCATCCCGTTCAACGTGCTGTTCCTCGGCGCGATGTACCTGCTCGCCTGGCTGTACCTGACCTACACTAAGGGCGGACGCACGGTCTACGCGATCGGCTCGAACCGCGAGGCGGCGCGTGCCGCGGGCCTCGGCGTGCTGTTCTACTCGGTGCTGCCCTACGTGGTCTCGGGCGCCTTCGCCGCCGTCGCCATCACGTTCTCCACCGCCCAGCTCCTGTCGGCCGACCCGCTCGCCGGCAACCTGCTCGAACTCGACGCCATCGCCGCGGTCGTCATCGGTGGCGCCAGCCTGTACGGCGGACGCGGCTCGATCATCGGCACGCTGATCGGCGTGCTGATCATGGTCATGATCCGCAACGGCCTGAACCTGCTCGGCGTGTCGCCGTTCTGGCAGGGCTCGGCCATCGGCAGCATCATCATCCTCGCCCTGCTGGTCGAGCGTCTGGTCAGCACCCGCGCGAACCGCTGAGCGACGAACCGACGGAGAACCCGAACATGTCGACCTCGCCCGACAACGCCCCTTCCACCGACGTCCGTCTCTACGGCACCGAGCAACCACCGGCCACGCCGCGCGTGCTGCGCGCGGGCTCCCTGAGCGCCGAGCTCGAGGCGGGCAATCTCCGTCACCTGCGCCTCGGCGACGTCGAGCTGATCCGCGCGGTCTCGTTCGTCGTGCGCGACAAGGACTGGGGAACCTACGAGCCCGAGATCGACGGTCTCGAGATCACCGAGACGGATGGCGCGTTCACCGTCGGTTACGACGCGGTGGCCCGCGAGGGCGAGCGCACGTTCCGCTGGCGTGCGCGCATAGAGGGAGACGAGCACGCCGTGCGCTTCTCGGCGGAGGGCGAGAGCGACAGCGGGTTCACGACCAACCGCACCGGCTTCGTCGTGCTGCACGCGTTGGCAGGCGTGGCCGGCGAGCCGGTCCGCATCGAGCACGTCGACGGCGGCACGGTCGACGGACGATTCCCGGGCGCGATCGACCCGGTGCAGCCGATGCGCGAGTTGCGCGCGTTGACCCACGAGCCGGTGAAGGGTCTGAGGGTGAACTGCCGCATGGAGGGCGACACCTACGAGATGGAGGATCAGCGCAACTGGACCGACGCCTCCTACAAGACCTACGTGCGCCCGCTCGCGCGTCCCTGGCCCTACGAGATCGAGCCCGGCGAGCGGCTCGGGCAGAGCGTCACCGTCTCCGTAGAGCGCGCGCCTGGAGCGGCGACCGTGGAAGGCGGCGGCACCGACGCGGTCACGATCCGTCTCGGCGACGAGTCGGCCGCCCTGCCCGCGATCGGCGTCGGACTCGCCACGTTCGATCTCGCGCTCGACGAGGCACCCGAGCCGGTGCTGTCGGCACTCGCCGGGCTCGGTCTCGATCACGTGCTCTGCCACCACGATCCGCGCCGGGGCGACGGACCGGAGTCGCTCGCGCGGCACGCGCGCACCGCCGCCCGACTCCAGGCGACGCCGTGGCTCGAGGCCGTGGTCGTCGGGGTCGACGACCCGGCGCGCGAGCTGGACGAGCTCGGTGCGCTGGCCGCCGACCTCGAGTCCGCGTTCGCCACCGTGCTGGTCTCCCCCGCCAGCGACATGAAGGGCACGCTGCCGGGCAGCGAGTGGCCGCCGGCACCCGACGCCGAGGCGCTGTACGCCGCCACGCGCCACGCCTTCCCGAACGCGCGCATCGGCGGCGGCATGTTCTCGTTCTTCACCGAGCTCAACCGCAAGCGTCCACCGACCGACGCGCTCGACGCCGTCTGCTTCACCACGGCGGCGATCGTGCACGCCGGCGACGACGTGACGGTGATGGAGAACCTGGAGGCGATCCCCTACGTCGTGGCGACGGCCGCGGACATCGCGCACGGACTGCCGCTGGTGATCGGCCCGAGCGCGATCGGCATGCGCCTGAACCCCTACGGGAAGGCGCCGATGGAGAACCCGACCAACATCCGCCAGGCGATGAACCGCGTCGATCCGCGCCAGCGCGGATCGATGAACGCCGCCTGGCTGGTCGGCTACGCGGCGGCGGCCGCGAGCGAGTCGGTCGAGGCACTGACCTTCGGTACCGCCACCGGCGCGCACGGTCTGGTGCACGTGTCGGGCGAGGGTGAGGCGCCCTACTACGAAGAGCACGGCGGCGTCTACCCGGGCTATCACGTAGTGCGCCAGCTCGCGCGGTTCGCCGGCCACCCGCGCCGTGCGGCCGAGGTGTCGGCGCCGACGCGCGTCGCCTGTCTGTTCGCCGACATCGGCGGCACGCTCGAGGCGCTCGTCGCGAACCTCGGGCCGAGTCCGACGACGATCGAGTTCCCGCGAGACGTCGACGGGGCGCGCGTGCTCGACGCGGACGTCTTCGTCGCCGCGGCGACGGAGCCCGCCTGGCTCGATTCGCTCGACCCGTTCTCCGGCCGTACGCTCGCGCTCGACGCCTTCGCCGTCGCGCGCATCGCGCTCGCGTGAAGCGCCCGGCGACAGGCGAGGCGGTCGCCCGCACCCCGTTCGATCGGCCGACCCGCCGGCCGTGTTCCATCCGTCCGGATTCCGCAACCAGAGGTAACGAGACATGGACCGGAGACACCATCCGTCGAACACGCGCCGAGCGCTCGTCGCGCTCGGCACCACCTGCGCGCTGACACTGCCGCTCGCGCTCGGCGCGGCCTCTCACTCGGAGGATCTCATGCAGCCCGTCGAGGGCGATCACGTCATCGAGAACTTCGGGTTCCACACCGGCGAGACGATTCCGGAGATGGTCGTGCACTACCGCACGATCGGCGATCCGGGCGGTGCCCCGATGCTGATCCTGCACGGCACCACCGGCAACGGTGACGGCATGCGCGCCGCGTTCCCGCGCTACAACTACGTCGACATGGTCAAGGCCCAGCACGCGATGCTGACCGAAGACCTCGGCATCGATCGGCTGCGGGTCATCGTCGGCAACTCGATGGGCGGCATGCTCGCCTGGACCTGGGCCGTCGAGTACCCCGGCTACATGGACGCGATCGTGCCGATGGCGTCGCTCCCGGCGGCGATGTCCGGTCGCAACTGGATGATGCGGCGCATGGTCATCGATGCCGTGCGCACCGATCCGGCCTGGATGAACGGCGACTACGAGGAACAGCCGCCGAACCTGCGCACGCAGAGCGCCTGGTTCGGGCTCGCGACCTCGGGCGGCAACCAGGCCCTGCAGGCGGCGGGCGCCACCCGGGAGGCGGCCGACAAGGTGGTCGACGACAAGCTCGCCAACCAGAAGGTGGGCGACGCCAACGACACGATGTACCGTCGGGACGCTTCGCGCGACTTCGATCCGTCGGGCGAGCTCGGCGAGATCGAGGCGCACGTGCTGGTGATCAACTCCGCCGACGACGAGCGCAATCCCCCGGAGCTCGGCATCCTCGAGCGCGAGATGCCCAAGGTGGCGAACGCTCAGGTCTACATCATTCCCGGCAGTCCCGAGACACGCGGTCACGGCACGACCGGCGGACGATCGGCGCTCTGGGCCGACCGGCTCGCCGAGTTCCTCGCCTCGGTGCCCGAAGGTCCGTAGGGCAGGAATCCGAGCACGCTCCTCCCGGACATCACGGAGACATTCATGAAGGTACTGATCATCGGCGCGAGCGGCATGCTCGGCAGCAGGCTCGCCCGGCGCATCGCCGACGAAGGCCGGCTCGGCGGGCACGACGTCGAACACCTCGCGCTGGTCGACGTGATCACGCCGACGGTTCCGGATGGCCGGGAGGGGCGCACCAGCGCCGGGGTCGCCGACCTCTCCGAGAGCGGCGTGGCCGCACGGCTGATCGAGGATCGCCCGGACCTCGTCTTCCACCTCGCGGCGATCGTCTCCGGCGAGGCGGAGCGGGATCTCGAGAAGGGCTACCGCATCAACCTCGACGGCACGCGCGAGCTGTTCGACGCGATCCGCCACGCGAACGCGAGCGACGGCTACCGTCCACGCGTCGTGTTCAGCTCGTCGATCGCGGTGTTCGGCGCGCCGTTCCCCGACCGTATCGGCGACGACTTCCAGCTCGCCCCGCTGACGAGCTACGGAACCCAGAAGGCGATGGGCGAGCTGCTGCTGGCCGACTACACCCGCCGCGGCATCCTCGACGGCATCGGCCTCCGGCTACCGACGATCTGCATCCGCCCGGGCAAGCCCAATCTCGCCGCTTCGGGCTTCTTCTCGAACATCCTCAGGGAGCCGATTCACGGGCAGGAGGCGGTACTGCCGGTGCCCGACACCGTCCGCCACTGGTTCGCGAGCCCGCGTGCCGCGATCGGCTTCCTGATGCATGCGGCGACCCTCGACGGCGCGCGCGTCGGCCCGCGCCGGAACCTGTCGCTGCCGGGGCTCTCGGCGACCGTCGCCGAGCAGATCGAGGCCCTCGGGCGCGTGGTGGGTGCGGACGCGGTCGCGCTGATCCGGCGCGAGCCCGACGCTGCGATCCGGGCGATCGTGGAGAACTGGGCGGAAGACCTCGACCCGGTGCGCGCGACGGAACTCGGGTTCGTCGCCGAGCGCTCGTTCGAGGAGATCATCCGTGTCTACCTCGAGGACGACGCACCCGACCACGTCGTCTGAAGGCGTTCCCCGGGGTTCGCTCCTCAGGCCACCTCGACGGGACGCGACGACGGGTTCCGCACGGGCATCGGCCATTCGCCGCGCGATCCACGTCGGTCGACGACGCGGTCTCGACCGGCGTGCTTGGCCCGGTAGAGCGCCTCGTCGGCGTGCGCGATCCATTCCTGCGCCTCGCGCTCGCCGTCGTGCGGCGCGAGGCCGATGCTCGCCGTGATCGTGCGGGCCTCCAGGAGCGATGCCTCGCGGATCTCCGTGAGCAGTGCCTCGGCGACACTGCGCGCACGAGTGTCGGTGGCGTCGTGCAGGAGCACGAGGAACTCCTCGCCGCCGAGCCGGAAGGCGACATCGCTCGCGCGCAGCCAACGCTGCAGCAACGTACCGAGGTTGCGCAACACCTCGTCGCCCGCGGCATGCCCGAAGTCGTCGTTGACGCGCTTGAAGTGATCGAGGTCGATCGCGAGCAACGCCATCGGCACACCGTCACGCGACGTGCGAGCGATCGCCCGTTCGATGACGCTCCGGAGCGTGTGCCGGTTCAGCAACCCGGTCAGCGGATCGTGTCGAAGCTGTCGCTGAAGCCGCTCCTGCTGGCGCGAGATGACGTGCACGAGCACGCAGGAGAACAGACTCACTCCGATCAGCGTCACCATCGCCCGGGCCGCCACCTCGGGCGAAGCGGTCATTCCGATCAGCGGCAGGGAGGCGGCGAGGAGCAGCACGTTGAAAACGCGTGCCGGACGCTCGGGCAGCGTGCTGTAGAGCCAGAGCACGGTCGGATAGCCCCATAGCAGACCACTCGTCCCCTGCGTCGCGAGCAGGTAGAGATCGAGCAGGATGCCCCCCGCGGCGATCGCCAGCTGCGGTGCCAGCGACCGCCGCGACGGCTCCCGGCGCAGGTACCAGGCATTGAAGCCGAGTGCCGCGACGACACCGACCGCGGCCAGACCGAGCACGGGACGATCCTGCAGGAAGTGGACGGCGGCGAACGGGCCGACGAGCAGGATCGAGCCGAGCGCGATCCACAGCGTCGCCTGGGGGCGGAAGTCCGAATCTGTCGTGGAAGAATCGTACGCCGTGAACATGGAGGGTTCCGGAATGACGGGCCGCCGATGTCGGCCTGTATTCGGGCAAGAGCACGAACCGTACCTTTCCGCGTCGGATCGAGCTTGCTTGAAAGATACCCTGCCGATGGAGAACGCGGATCGCCGCGGACGTTCATCGTCGCTGGCACGACGACTGCTCGGGCCCGGCGGACGATGTCGTCCGCCGTGTCATGCCGAAACATGTCCGTCATGCCGATCCGAGGAAGACGCTGGCCGACGGGGAGGGGCACGCGTGACGCGTTCGCGCGCCGGTTCGGTGACACTTGGTGCGACAACTTCCAGACCGCGCTGAACACGGGCGATCCGCTCGCCGACGCGCTCGTCGCGGTCGGCGGCGAGCGCGGTGCCGAGATACGCCGGCAGTTCGCGAGCGGAGTGGTTCACGGGCTCGCCTCGCTCGGCGATCCGGACGAGCTCGTCGTCGAGCTGCTTCGCTCGACCGAGTCGATGCCGGCGGGCACGGACGGTACGCTGATCGCCACCGGACCCCGCTCCTGGTGCGACGTGCCGTATCGGCTGCACCTCCTGTCGATGAGCGCCGGCGCGCTGATCGGCGTGTACGCCTCGCCGTCGATCGCGAGCGTGCTCACCGCCACGGGTCGACTGAACGCGGATACCGGGCGGCGACTGCACGATACCGCACGCTGGCTGTCGAGCACGATGCTGCCCGGCTCGCTGGCGGTCGGTCAGGCCGGGTACGTCGCCACCGTGCAGCTGCGTCTCGTGCACGCTCATGCACGCCGCACGGCGCGCCGACGCGGCCACGACGAACGCCGCTTCGGCGCCGCGATCAACCAGATCGATCTCGCCTGCACATGGCTCGCCTTCACGCTCACCGCCATGCGCGCGGAGGCCGCGATCGGATTCGCCCCGAGCGAGGCGGCGATCGGCGAGAACTACCGCTACTGGCAGCTCCTGGCGCATCTGCTCGGAATCGACACCACACTCGTCGGGAACGTGCTCGACCACGCCGGCGCCGAGCGTCTGGAGGACATGATCGACGCCATCTCCGGTGCTCCCGGGGAGGCATCGGTGACGCTGACGGCGCACTCCCTCCAGGCGGTGGCCGACGCGCTGGACGGGCTCTCCGCGGTGCCGAACGCGGTGCCGAGACGGGTTCTCGAGACGCTGGTCAGACGCTTTCACGGCGGCGCGATGGCGGATGCGCTCGACGTGGGACGCACGCCGGGCCTCGGCACGCTGATGGCCCCGGTCACGGCCCTCGCCCGCGTGCATCGCGCGTCGCGCCGCGATCCCGCCGAGCGCTGGAGTGCCGCCGGTGCGGGACGATACGCCGATGCCCTGGCGGTGGCGCTCGCCGAGCGGGTCAGCGATCAGGCTGCCGTGCCCCGTACGGCCCCGTCGATCGTCGGCGTGGCCTCTCCACCGGCGACGCTCGCGGTCCCGACGCTACCCGTGCCGTCGTCCGAGGGCGCGCTTCGCGAGGCGGTCTGACACTTCCCCACCCGCCGTGAAGCCGGCCGAGACCATCGAGGAGATCCGCTTCCGCAACCCGCGCCTCTCCCGGCTGGGTGTCGAGGTACTGACGCTCGCGTGCGGCGGCCGTGCTCGAACGTCCGCAGCGGGCCGACTTCGCCCTCCTGATCCTGATCGAAGGTGGGCAGGGTACCCACACGATCGATTTCGTCGAGCATGCCCTGCGACCCGGTACGCTGCTGCTGGGCACCGAAGAGTTGCGCGGGGCGGCGCTTCTCGAGCGCGCCGAGCTCGACCATGTCCAGCGCGCGGCGCAGCTCTTCTACGCGATAGCCGCTGCCGATCGCGCGGGGCTGCACGGCCTCGCGTGCCATCATGGTGATCCGGAACACGACAGCCATCCACCGGCACTCCTCACGGAGCGCCTTCCGACAAGAGCGCTCGCCGCTCGAACCCGATCACGACGTGGGCAGATACCTTCTTCGACGTTTCCTGAACCACGCGCTGCTGCTGCTGGTCGCCGTCAACCTCAGCTACGCGCTCGCCGCGACCCAGCTCGATCCGCGCGCGCTGTACGAAGTGGCCAACCCGCCGCTCGACCCGGTCGCGATCGAGAACAACCTCCGCTCGAGGAACCTCAGCGACCAGGTGCCGCTCGCGGAGCGCTGGCGAACCTGGCTCGGCGGCATCGTGCTGCACGGCGACTGGGGCGAATCGCCGCGCGGGGACGACGTCGGGGAGGAGATCGGGCGCCGCGTCTGGGTCAGCGTGCGCCTGCTCGCGGTCGGCTCGGTGCTCGGGGCCGCGCTCGGCGTGGCGATCGGCGCATGGAGCGCGCGCCGACAGTACGGCCCGTCCGATCGCGCGTTCACCTTCCTGTCGCTGCTCGGGCTGTCGATACCCTCGTTCGTCGTCGCGAGCGTGCTCCAGGTGATCGCCACCGCCATCAACGACGCGAGCGGGGTCCGCTTCTTCGAGTTCGTCGGGGAGAGCGGCTCCCGTGGCGACCACCTCGGCGCGGCGCTGCTCGATCGCCTGCAGCATCTCCTGCTGCCGACGCTCGCCCTGACCTTCCTCGGTGCCGCGTTCTTCAGCCGCATCCAGAGGAACCTGATGCTCGACGCGCTGGGCTCGGACTTCGTCCGGACGGCCCGTGCCAAGGGACTTCGCCGCTCCACCGCGGCGAGGCGGCACGCGCTCCGCACCTCGCTGATACCGACCGCCACCTACTTCGCGTTCGGTGTGGCGACGCTCTTCGTCGGCACCGCGTTCATGGAGATCATCTTCTCCTTTCACGGCATGGGCGAATACGCGGTGACGACGATCCTCGGCCAGGACGTCCACGGCGCGGTGGCCGTGGCGGCCTTCGGCGGCGTCTGCGTGCTCGGCGGCGCGGTGCTGTCGGACATCGTGGTCGTCGTCCTCGATCCGCGGGTCCGCGCCGGACGCGGGAACGGCGATGGTTGAGCGGCCGGTGGCCATCGCCGTGGAAGGCGAAGCGCGCGCGACGGGCGGCGGGAGAGCGTCGCGCCGCGAGGAGCGGCGACGTCTGCTCCTCAGGCGCTTCCTGCGCAACCGCACGGCCGTCGCAGGCGTCGTGGTGCTCGTGGTGCTCGTCGCGCTCGCGCTCGTCGGTCCGCCGCTCTCGCCGTGGAGCATCGACGACATCGATCGGGGAGCGTTCCTGAAGCCTCCCGGCGGGGATCATCCGCTCGGCACCACGCAGGCGGGCCGTGACATGCTGGCGCTGACCCTGCACGGCCTGCAGCGCTCGCTGCTGATCGGCTTCGCGGTCGCGCTCCTGTCGACCGCGGTCGCGGCGATCGTCGGTGCGTTCGCCGCCTGGTACGGCGGCTGGCCGGAGCGCGTGTCGCTCTGGGTCATCGACCTGTTGCTGGTCATCCCGGCGTTCCTGCTGATCGCGCTGGTCACCGGCGGCGGCGTCCAGGGCAGCTCGTCGACGTGGCTCCTGGTCGCGCTGCTCGCGGTGTTCGGCTGGATGCTGCCGGCGCGCGTCGTGCGCAGCCTGACGCACGGGGTTCGCGAGCGCGAGTTCGTGCTCGCCGCGCGCTTCATGGGGCAGTCCGGGCCACGCATCGTGTTCCGGCACATCCTGCCGAACATCTCCTCGCTCCTGATCATCGACGCCACGCTGAACGTCAGCGGCGCGATCCTCGCGGAGACGAGCCTCGCCTGGTTCGGGTTCGGCGTGCAGCCGCCGGACACCTCGCTCGGCACCCTGCTCGGCGACGGCGCACGGCAGCTCAACAGCTTCCCGTGGCTGTTCGCCGGGCCGGCGGCGACGATCGTGCTGCTGATCCTCTCCGTCAACGCGATCGGCGATGGGCTGCGCGACGCGCTCGATCCCGGCTCAGGTGCCTCCGGCACGGCGCGCCCGCCGAAACGCAAGGCTCGTGCGGGCGACCCGGCGACCGGTGCGGCAACCACGATCGGGGGCCCGTCGGCCGACGCTCCGGCGTCCGACCGGTCCGGTCTGGCCGAGCGGGTCGAGCGGGTCGAGCGGGTCGAGCGGGTCGAGCGGGTCGAGCGGGTCGAGCGGGTCGAGCGGGCCAGCCTGACCGACTCGACCGACACCGTGGCATCTCGCCGAGCGGACGACGCCCGGACGAACGACGCCGACGTCGTGCTCGCCGTCGACGACCTGCACGTGAGCTTTCCCGGCGAGGACGGTCCGGTGCACGCCGTGCGCGGGCTCGATCTCACGCTGCGGGCGGGCGAGTCGCTGGCGATCGTCGGCGAGTCCGGTTCGGGCAAGTCGGCGACCGCCCTCGCGATCATGGGGCTGCACCCGCCCACCGCCGCGATGACCGGCTCGATCAGGCTGCGCGGGCAGGAGCTCGTCGGACGGGGTGACGCGGCGATGTCGCGCCTTCGCGGCGAATCCGTGGCGATGATCTTCCAGGACCCGCTCTCGGCGCTGACCCCGGTGTACTCGATCGGACACCAGATCGTCGAGGCGATCCGCGTGCACCGAGACACCGACACGAGGGCGGCGACGGCACGCGCCGTCGAGCTGCTCGATCTGGTCGGCATCCCCGACCCGCGACGTCGCGTGCACGCGTTTCCGCACGAGCTCTCCGGCGGCATGCGGCAACGCGCGATGATCGCCATGGCCATCGCCAACGAACCCGATATCCTGATCGCCGACGAGCCGACCACCGCCCTCGACGCGACCGTCCAGGCCCAGATCCTGACCGTGCTGGAGACCGCTCGCCGGGAGAGCGGCGCGGCGCTGCTCGTCGTCACCCACGACCTGGGCGTGGTCGCCGGCATCGCCGACCGGGTGGCCGTCATGTACGCCGGCCGGACGGTCGAGCGGGGCGACGCGGACGCGATCTTCCACCGCCCGCGCATGCCCTACACGATCGGGCTGCTCGGTTCGGTGCCGCGCCCGGACGATCGACGGACGCGGCGGCTCGCCTGCATGGAGGGGTATCCGCCATCGGCCACCCACGAGGCCCCCGGATGCCCGTTCGCCCCGCGCTGCCCCATGGTGGAGGACACCTGCCACACGCGCGAGCCCGTGCTCGCGACCACGGACACCGCCGGGCACCTCGCGGCCTGCCTGCGAAGCGCCGAGATCGCCGCCCTGGCGCCGGCGACCGCCGATCTCTTCGGTGCGGCAGCACACCTGGAAGACAAGCCTGACACACCCGTCGACGAGCGGCGCCGGACCGTCCTGGAACTCGAGGGTGTCAAGCGTCACTACCCGCTGCACGAAGGCACGCTGTTCCGCCGCCGGGTCGGCATGGTGCGGGCCGTCGACGGCGTCGATCTCGAGCTGCTCGAGGGCGAGACCCTCGCCCTGGTCGGCGAGTCGGGCTCCGGCAAGAGCACGCTGCTGCGCGAGATCCTGAACCTCTCGCCGCCGGACGAGGGCCGCATCTCGGTACTCGGCGCCGACGTCGCCGGCCTCCGCGGTCGCGCGGCGAGGAAGGCTCTGCGGCGCGATCTCCAGGTCGTCTTCCAGGATCCCACCGGATCGCTCGATCCGCGCATGAGCGTGTTCGACCTGATCGCCGAGCCGCTGGAAGTGTTCGATGTCCCGAGCGTCGAGCACACCGCCCGCGTCGACGCGTTGCTCGGGCTCGTCGGTCTCGAACCCGGGCACGCCGCACGCTTCCCGCAGCAGCTCTCCGGTGGTCAGCGCCAGCGCGTCGGCATCGCGCGCGCACTCGCGCTCGAGCCACGCGTGCTGCTGCTCGACGAACCCGTGTCGGCGCTGGACGTCTCCGTTCGGGCGGGCGTGATCAACCTCCTGCAGGAGCTGAAGTCGACGCTCGATCTCTCCTATCTGTTCGTCGCGCACGATCTCGCGCTGGTCCGTCACGTCGCCGATCGCGTGGCGGTCATGAACCGCGGCCGGATCGTCGAGACCGGTGACGTCGAGCGCGTGTACGAGAACCCGGCTCACCCCGTCACGCGCGCCCTGCTGGCGGCGATACCGGTTCCCGACCCGGACGTGGAGCGGCAGAGGTATCGCGTCCGGCAAGATACTCGAACCACCGACGACGCCTGAGCGGTCGACGCCGCCCGGACGCGGAAGTCCGGCAGGGCCCTGCCCGGAACGACGACATGCCGGGACGGTGTTCACGGCGACATTCACGACGAGAGATTCGAACGAGGATTCCCATGAAGAGAGCGTGCGCACCGATATCCCTTTTCGCCACGGCCACCCTCGTCGCGAGCGCCTGCGGTGGCGGTGGCGGTGCGGACGGTGACGGCGGCAGGTCGAGCGGCGCGCCTGACGACGACGGTGCGGCCGCGTCGACGGCGTCCGTACCGACTCGCGACATCGGTGCCGAGGACCGTGCGAACCTCCGCGCCGACGGCGAGCTCCGGCTCGCCCTCCCCTCGTTCGCCGAGAACTGGAACCCGCTGCACATCGACGGCAACGGTGCCTCGTACTCGGAGCTGCGCCAGCCACTGCTCCCGATCTTCTTCGACTACGACGAGCGGGGCGTGCCGACGCCGAACCCGGACTACCTGCTGTCGGCCGAGAAGATCGGCGAGAACCCGACGGTCGTTCGCTACCGGCTCAACCCCGGGGCGGTCTGGGGCGACGGCTCCCCGATCGACGGCGACGACATGCGTGCCGTCTGGCAGGCCTGCAACGGCGAGGACGATCGCTTCAACTGCGCCTCGACCGAGACCCTGTCCTCCGTCGCGAGCATCGAGACCGGGGACGACAGGACGGAAGTCACCGTCACCTACGAGAGCACCTTTCCCGACTGGACCCGGACGTTCAGCATCCCGGGCGTGCTCCGCGCGGAGAGCGTCGCCGACCCGCAGGTCTTCAACGAAGGCTGGCGCGAGCTTCGCGCCGACTGGCTGTCGGGGCCGTTCGTGCCCGGCACCTTCGACGAGACGCAGAAGGTCATGACCCTGGTGCCGAACGAGCGCTGGTGGGGCGAGCCGCCGCTGCTCGAGCGGATCACCTGGCGCGCGATCGCCCCGGACGCGACCGCCCAGGCCTTCGCCAATGACGAGATCGACGCCTTCGACATCGGGGCTGACCCCGACGCGTACCAGCGGGTCGGCCGCGTCACCGGCGCCGAGGTGCGCAAGGCCGGCGGGCCGGACTTCCGCCACTTCACCTTCAACTCCGAGGCGGGCCTGCTGACGGACCGCAGCATCCGCCAGGCGATCGTCCACGCGCTCGATCGCGCGTCGATCGCCGCGAGCGACCTGGCCGGCATCGACTGGCCGGCCGCGCCGCTGAACAACCACGTGTTCCTGCAAGGCCAGGAGGGCTACGTCGACACGGCCGCGGCGACCGGCCTCGATCACGACCCGGAGAAGGCTCGCGCCCTGCTCGACGCCGCCGGCTGGACACCGGGCGCCGACGGCATCCGCGAGAAGGACGGGCAACCGCTCGTCGTCCGCTTCACGCAGATCGCGAGCGTCAAGGCCTCCGAGAACGAGGCGCTGCAGGCGCGTGCCCAGCTGGAGGAGGTCGGTATCCGGCTCGACATCGTCACCATCCCGATCCCGCGCTTCGGCCCGACGCTGGTCGCCGGCGAGTTCGAGCTGATCGCCTTCTCGTGGATCGGCACCCCCTACCCGTTCAGCGGCCTCGTCCAGATCTACGGCACCGGGTCCGAGAGCAACTACGCCCGGCTCTCGCTGCCCGAGGTGGACGAGCTCGCCGCACGGGTCGCGACCGAGACGGACCCCGCCGAGCGCATCGCGCTCGCCAACCGGGCCGACGCGCTCCTCTGGGAGGCCGTGCACACCCTGCCGCTCTACCAGCGACCCGAGCTCATCGCCACGCGGACGCGACTCGCCAACTACGGCGCCACCGGTCTGAGCAGCCTGCGCTGGGAGAACATCGGGTATCGGAAGCAGGAGTGAGCGAGGGCTCGAGTCGAGCGGAACCGGAACGACTCGCGGTTCGTCGCGAGCGGTAATTCCAGCCGCTCGACGCGCCGCCGCTAAGGGTGGGATCACGGCTGTGGAGCACCGACCATGTCCGCCTCCCCCTTCCTGGCCCGGCAGGCGCGATCGCGCCTGCCGAGAGCCGGCCTGCCGAAAGCCGGCCTGCCGAGAGCTCTCACGGTGCTCGTGCCGCTCGTCGCGGCGGCACTCGTGGGCGGCGTTCTCCTGCGCTCCCCCACGCTACCCTCCTGCGATGCGCCGGGCGTTCTCGAACGGCTCGCGAGCGCACTCGACGAGATCCCCGCCCTTGCCGGACGGAACGCGCGACTGCTGGAGCTGGACGAGGCCCGCGCCCGCGGGTATTCCGGGCGGCATTCGCTTCGCGCCTGCCAGGGCCGACTCGTCACCAGCGCCGGCAGCGGCGCGATCGAGTTCTCGATCCGACGCGTCCGCGGAGGCGCTCTGGCGGTTCGCCCGGAACTGTTCCAGGGCGGCTGGCGGGACGAACTCCACCCCACGGGCGGCTGAAGCCGCTCGAACGATCGCCGGTCGTCGCGAGGAACGGGTATCGACACTTCCCAGACCGCCGATGTCGGCTCGTTCCGCGACGTGCGGAAACGCGACGAAACGGCGGCGCTCAACCGCGAGAGATCGACGAATTTCACCGTGCTGCTCGAGACGGTCACCTCGGCACCGAGATCGTCGAACAGCTCCACGACAGGCGCGCTCGGCGATCGATCGTCCAGCTCGAAGTGGATCCGGCCGCCGTCGTGCAGGACGTGAAGAGCGAGATCGGCGAGAAAGTGCTGCCACTCCGATGTGCCTCGCGTTCTGCCTCCACCTCCATCGAACCGCGCCGTCAGGGCCGTGACCAGGTCGAACCGCACCGAGACGAGGCAGCGGCTCGAACGGCTCGATTCATCATCACGGATTTTCCGTGACGAAGCTCTCGAGACCCTCGCCCCGGAGCCGCTCGCGCGCATCAGCCGGGCAGGCGCTCCCACGTCCTATCCGAACGCCGCCGGCTTCAGAACGGTCACCGGCGGCGTGGCCGCGGGGACGTATCCCTCCATCCACGGAACCAGCTTCTCGAACGTCATGGGAGGAGCGAAACGGAACCCCTGGAAGAAGTCGCAGGCACAGTGCTCGAGCATCTGCAGCTCGACATGGCTCTCGACCCCTTCCACGACCGTCGCCAGGTTCAACCGATGCGCCAGCGCGACCCGCCGGAGCGGTCCGGCAGAGACGGCGGATCCTCGCTCGACGCGCGGTCAGGAGAGCGGCGATCCGGTCACGGCGAGAGCTGCTCGTAGTCCAGCATCAGGTATCGCGCGCGTCGTCCCTTCCTCTTGCTGCCATCGTCGCTCGTGATGAGCAGGCGGGAGTCTCCGTGCATCGTGATCGAGTCTATCGACTCGACATTGTCGAGGTTGATGATGCCGGGCAGCTCGATCGGCACCGGCACGCCGTCCGGCTCGCCGCTCCACGACCACAGCTGTGACGTGCGCCCGCCCCGCTCCCGATCGATCTCGTTGACGACCAGGAACTCCTCGAGCACCGGGTCATAGCTGAGCGCACGGATGCCGCCACCGCTCAGGTCGAGAAGTATCGGCTCGCCGAAGCGCGGTGGTGCCCGTTCCTCGAAGACGGCCTTCGGGTTGTCGATGACGAGGATGACGGACAGCGGACCCGCCCTGGGTTCCCGCAACCCGAGCAGGAGCTGCCGCGCGTCGCGGTAGTAGGCGAGACCCTCGATGTTCAGCTCGCCGAAGTCGACCTCTTCCCCGGATCGCTCCCGGATCGAGTTCCGGACGTCGTCGGCCGCGGCCACGTCGTCACGCAGGCGCGTGTACGTGCTGATGTCCCCGCTGCGGCTCCCGCGGACGCGAAAACGCAGCAACTGCTCCCTGTCGGGGCGTCGCTCGCCGTCCTTGTTCGTGGAATGTGACGTGATCGCGTAGATGAAGTCGTCATCGTCCGCCGACAGCCCCTCCAGGTCGCTCAGCTTCCGGCCGAACCCCCGCATCAGCTTCAGTCCGGTCACACCGTCCTCGACCAGACCCCCGTCCTCGGCGATCGACATCACGTTGATCGCGCGCGAAGCCTCGTCCTCCACCACCAGGATCCGGCCGTCGCTCAGTTGCTGCACGGCGGACGGCTCGTAGATGTTCTCGAACTCCGCGATACCGAGCTGCTGCAGGCGCGGACCCCGATCGCCGGCGAGCCCCGGAAACGCACCGGACAGGACCCGCACGCCGACGAAGGACAGCACCGACATCAGCAGACCCCAGCGGAAGACGGTGTACGAGACGTTCAGCAACTTGAACTTCCGGTTGGCCATCTGCCCCAACCAGTACAGCTGATCGCTCATCTTGTGATAGACGTCGTCGCGATCGCGCAGCATGTCCTGCATCCGCGACCAGTAGTCCTCCCGCGACAGGCGCACCCTGTCCTCGTAGATCAGCAGGTTGAACGTCTCCCCCTCGACGGACTCTCGACCCCGCATCACGTAGCGACGCAGGTCCCGGAGCCCCGCCTCGCGGCGGCGGACCGCCCCGATCCAGTCGCGCAGGGCGCCGAAGAGGTCGACCTTCTCGGGAGAGGCGGCGAGCAACGCGAACACGATCGACGTGGCGGCGGTCACGAGGAAAACGCCGGCCGGAAAGAGAAAGACGGGGGACGACGCGAAGATGAAGGCGCCCGAGATCATCAGCGCCGAGATGATGAAGCCGTTGAGCGATATCATGATGTTCGCCTTCACGGCGGCCAGCGAGATGATGTCGAGCTCGGCCCGGTAGGCGTTGCGGAACATCGTGTCGACAGCCTTGGCCGTACCGAGCGGCTTCGGCTTCGCGGGACTCCCCGTGCTTCCGGAATCCGCGGAGCCGCCGTCCTCGCCCGACGGATCTCCCGCCTTCGCGCTTCGCTTGTCCTTCTTTTCCCCCACGTGCTATCCGGGTCTCCGTTCCGCTTCGGTGACGCGACCGGCGCCAAGCGCCCGTCCACCTCCGTGCGGCGGCACGCGCGGCGCGGCGCCCCACCGACCGTGTCGGCGGGGCGTGAGAGCGTGTTCATGTCGCAGGCCGCGAATCATGACCGTCATCAAACGTGTCCGCAAGGGTGGAGCACGAGCCGATCACATCGCCGGCGATGTGTGGTGTCGGGGCGGATGGCGGAGAAGACCGGCTCGCGCCACGAAGGCACGCCAGTCAGGCACGCCAGTCAGGCACGTCAGTCAGGCACGTCGGCTGGCGACGAGGGCTTCCGCGACCTGCCGGGGCCAGGCGAATCCCGTGCACCGGCGAACCGGCAGCCGATTCAGAGCGGAAACATCGACGCGCTGACCGATTGCAGGTGATGGCGCATCTCGGCCCGCGAGCGTTCGGCGTCGCGCTGCTCGATGGCCACGAGGATCGCCTCGTGCTCGGCGAAGCTGTGGTGGTCCTCGGGGGGTTGATCGTGACGCTGGCGCAGTCGCCCCCAGGCCACCGTGCGACGCAGCGCGTTGAGCTGATCGAACATCGCGATCAACGGCGTGTTGCGCGCCGCCTCGGCGATGGTGCGGTGAAAGCGGTTGTCCAGCGTCTCGTACTCGCGCCAGGTGGCGACCCGACGGGACTTCTCCGCCAGGGCGCGCAGTCCGTCGACATGCTCGGCGGTGGCGTGCATCGCCGCCTCCACACACAACATCGGCTCGAGAAGCAACCGTGCGCGCATGACCTCCTGCGGCGTGGTGCGTCGGGCGATGGCCGCGATCGAGGCGTCGGCGCCGGGCTGCGGACCGTCACCGATGAAGGTGCCGCGTCCGACGTGCCGCCACACCGACCCTTCGTCCTCGAGCACCGCGAGTGCCCGCCTGAGCTCCGAACGCCCGACGCCGAGCGTCTCGCAGAGCTTGCGTTCGGCCGGCAACCGGTCGTCGATCGAGAAGCCGCCCTGCGAGATGTAGGCACGCAGCTGCACGAGGGCGCCGTCGGCGATGTCCATCGGTTCGAGTTCGCCGGACGCGCCTTCCTTCAGCTGACCGTCACGTTCAGGTCACCGACGCCCGCGACGTGCCCGTGCAGGCGATCGCCGCGCTGCACCGGACCGACCCCGGAAGGCGTGCCGGTCAGGATCACGTCGCCCGCCCGCAGCGTGAACAGCGTCGAGAGGATCGCGATCATCTCGGGCGTCTTCCAGATCATCTGGTTCAGGTCGCCGCTCTGCCGCATCTCGTCGTTGACCTTCAGCCAGATGTCGCCGGCCTCGGGATGGCCGGCCTCGGACACCGGCACCACGGGGCTCGCCGGGGCCGACATCTCGAACGCCTTGCCGATCTCCCAGGGGCGGCCGAGCTTCTTCATCTCGCCCTGCAGGTCGCGGCGTGTCATGTCGAGCGACACGCCGTAGCCGTAGACGCAGTCGAGCGCATCCTCGACGGCGATGTCGTCGCCGCCCGACTTCAGCGCCACCAGCAGCTCGATCTCGTGGTGCACGTCCTCGCTCGCCTTCGGGTACGGGAACTCGCGGGCGTCGGGAATCAGGTTGTCGGGGTTCTTCTGAAAGAAGAAGGGCGGCTCCTTGTCCGGGTCGTGACCCATCTCGACGGCGTGGGCGGCGTAGTTCCTGCCGACGCAGTAGACGCGGTGGACAGGGAAGCGATCCGACTGTCCGGCCACGGAAAGCGTGGCCTGGGCCGGGGGCGTGATCACGTAGCCGGTCGAGCCGGTGGCTTCGGAACGGTCTGTCATCCTGTGTCTCCTTCGGGGGTTCGTCGACCGCTGCGTCGTCGACACGGCACGAGCCTCACGCCGCGTCGAACGGTGACTCGAGTGCGTACTCGCTCGCCAGCGCCGCCAGATCCTGCCGCAATGCCGGTCCGAGCGCCACACCGTTCGCGCGGCGTTCGGCGGCGGCGGCGGACTTGCCGTCGCCCGGCAGGTGGACCGCGCCGTGCCCGGGCAGCGGTGTCGAGTCGCGCATCTCGTCGAAGGCGCGTGCCGCGGCGGGGGCGAAGGTGTCGGCGGCGCCGAACGCCGCGAGATCGAGCGCCATGACGAACTGCCCGGTGTTGGTCTCGCGCGTGGTGTCGGCGGTGAAGTCGACGACATCGGAACCGAAGGCGGCGCCGTTCAGCACCCCGGCCATCAGTCCGATGGCGACCGACAGCCCGAAGCCCTTGGCACCGCCGATCGGCAGCAGGAATCCGTCGGCCCGATCGGCCGGATCGGTCAGGGGGGCACCGTCGCGTCCGACCATCCAGCCCTCGGGCATGCGCTCGCCGCGCTGCGCCAGCACCTTGATCTTGCCCATGGCGGCCACCGTCGTGGCCATGTCGAGCAGGAACGGATCGGTGCCGCCGCTCGGCGCCGCGATGGCGATCGGGTTGGTGCCGAGCAGGAGGTCGGTGCCGCCGAAGGGCGGCACGTGGTTGGCGCTGCCGACACCCGCGGCCATGCCGATCATGCCCTGCCCGGTCTGCGCCTTGACGTACAGGGCGAGAGGACCCGCATGGTTGCCGCGCCGCACGCCGACCCAGCCGATGCCGGCCCCGCGCGCCTTGTCGATCGCGAGATCGCGGGCGGCGGCCATCGCGAGGTGGCCGAGTCCGTTGTCCCCGTCGAGCAGCGCCGTCGCCGCCGTCTCCCGCACCACCTTCACCCGTGCGTGCGGATTGCAACCCCCGCCCTTCAGGCGAGCGAGGTACTGACGGAGTCGGAAGACGCCGTGGGTACCGTGACCGAGCACGTCGGCCTCGACCATCAGCGTGGCGACGTCGTGCGCATCCGTCGCCGGCACGCCCTGCGAGGACAGGGCACCGGCCACGAAGTCGCGCAGCGTGTCGACCGCCATCGGCGACGAGGCGTCACTCCTCACGGGCACCCGCGCTCTCCTTCTGCCAGAACACGACGCGGCGTTGCGTGGCGGTGACGAGCGCGTACAGCGCGAGACCGAGCAGGCTCAGGTACAGGATCAACGAGAACACGCGCGGTGTCTGCAGCTGGGAGGCGGCCACCCGGATGAGCTCGCCGAAGCCCTTGCCGCCGCCGAGGAACTCGCCGGTGATGGCGCCGGCCATGACACCGACCGCCGCGATCTTCAGACCCGTGAAGATCTGCGGCAGCCCGGTCGGCAGCTTCATCTTGATCAGCGTCTGCCAGCGGCTCGCCCCCATGGTCTTGAACAGCATGCGCGCGTTGTCGTCGGCCGCGTGCAGCCCGGCCGCCGTGCCGACGACGATCGGGAAGGTGGCGATGAACGCGGCGAGCGCCACCTTCGACTCGATGCCGAAGCCCAGCCACGCGACGAACAGCGGCGCGAAGGCGACCTTCGGCATCGTGTCGATCGCGACGAGATACGGCATGACGGCGCGCTCCCCGAACACCGTCTCGCCGACCAGCACGCCGAGCGAGAAGCCGATCGCGATGGCCAGGACGAAGCCGTACAGCACCTCCTTCACGGTGATCCAGAGCGCCGGCAGCATGTAGCCCCCGGAGAGCAGGTTCTTGCCGACGAAGATCAGGTCCGCCAGCGTCTCGCCGGGCGTCGGCAGGATGATCGGCGAGACCAGTCCGAGACTGGTGGCGAGCTGCCACGAACCGACGAACACCACGAACACGAACGCCATCTGCAAGGCGCGCGGCACCCGGTCGAGAAAGGAGACCTCCTCGACCCATACCGTGTCCTGGACGGCGTCCGCGACGGGACCTTTCATCGTGTCGCTCATGCGTCCGCCTCCTTGTCGAGCGAGGTGCGGATGTAGTCCACGATGGAGCCGAACTTGGGCGTCGTGATCATGTCGAGGGTGCGCGGCCGCGGCAGGTCCACGGTGACGACCTCGGCCACGCGACCGGGCCGCGGCTTCATCACGTAGATGTCGTCCGAGAGGATCACCGCCTCGGGAATCGAGTGGGTGACGAGGAAGGCGGTGGCGTGCCGTTCGCCGCAGATGCGCTGCAGCTCCATGTTCATCATGTCGCGAGACAGCTCGTCGAGCGCACTGAACGGCTCGTCGAGCAGCAGCACGGCGGGCTCGGTGATCAGCATCCGGCAGATCGACGCACGCTGTGCCATGCCGCCGGAGAGCTGGTTCGGATAGACGTCCTCGAAGCCCTTCAGCCCGACCACGTCCAGGAGGTCGTGCGCCCGCTCCTTCGCCTTCTGCGCCGCCGCGCGTCCGTCGCGGATCTCGATCGGCAGCACGATGTTCTCCACCGTCGTGCGCCACGGGAAGAGCGTCGCCTGCTGGAACATCATGCCGATGTCGCGGCGGGGACCCGTGACCGGACGATCCTGCAGGACCACCCGACCGGTACTCGGCGGCAGCAGCCCCGCCATGATCTTCAGGAGCGTGGACTTGCCGCAACCGCTGGAACCGATGACCGACGAGAAGCTGCCCCTCGCGAGCGTCAGGCCGACGTTCTCGAGCGCGACCACGCGGTTGCGCGTGTAGGTCTTGCCGACGCCCGAGAGCTCGTAGACCGGCGAGCCGGACGTGGCGGTCATGGCGGGCGGGACGAGGTCGGCCTGCGCGACGCTCATCGCCCGTCCGCGACCCGTCGGACCGTGTTCGCCAGTCGCCCGATCGGGGGAATGTCGCAGACGACCGTGTCCCCGTCGCCGAGGAAGCGAGGCGGCTCCATCGCGTAGCCGACGCCCGAGGGCGTGCCGGTGGCGATGATGTCTCCGGGTTCGAGCGTCAGCCCTTCCGACAGCGAGGCGATCAGCGTCGGGATGTCGAAGATCATCGATGCGGTGGTGGAGCGTTGCCGCTCCTCGCCGTTCACCGACAGCGAGATGGACAGGCCGTGCGGATCGTCGATCGCGTCGGCGGTGACGATCCAGGGTCCGAGCGGGCAGGAGCCGTCGAGCGCCTTGCCCTTGAAGTACTGCCCGCCGTGCCGTCGCTGGACGTCGCGGGCGGTGATGTCGTTGAGGATGGTGTAGCCGTACACGTGATCCATCGCGGCGGCGTGCGCGATGTTCCTGCCCGACTTGCCGATGATCACGGCGAGCTCGACCTCGTAGTCGATCGACTCGGACACGGCGGGAAACAGCGGGATGTCGGCGCCGGTGCCGATGACTGCGGTCAGCGGCTTGGTGAAGTAGACCGGGTGCTCGGTCACGCCGACGTTCTTGTTCTGGGCGCGGTCCCCTTCGGCGATATGCGCCGCGTAGTTGCGCCCGACGCAGAACACGTTCTTGCGCGGCGCGGGAATGGGGGCGAGCAGGGTGACGCCGGCGAAGGCGTGCCGGGCCTCGGCATGCGCGCCACCGTCGGCGTCGGCGACGAGCGTGCGGAGCGCCTCCAGCGCCGGCGCCCCGGCCTCGACGATCGCCTGCACGGAACCCGCGCGCAGCGTCTCGCCGACGTCGCCCGCGAGCCCGTTCGCGGCGCCCGCGATATCGAGCACGGAACCGTCGGCGAGCCGCACGGCGGCGGCCTTTCGATCGTGCACGGCGATGGTGGCGAGATGCATTCGGGCTCTCCTGGTGAGGTGAAATCGATGCGTCGGCGGGCCGCGAGTCCCGCAGCCCGCCGACGCGAGCGCTACTCGATCGCCTCGTTCCAGCCGTCGATGAACTCGTTGGTGTAGGCGGCGCTGAGGTCGTCGAGCGGCGCGTCGAGGTCGCCCCCGGCGACCAGGCTCTCCTGCCACTCCTCCCAGACTTCCGGCGGCAGGTAGCCCAGGCCGTTCGACATGTCGACCGGGATCGTCTTGGAACGGACCGCGTCGAACAGCGCCGACTGGAACTCCGCGTCCTCGCCCTCCTGCGGGTTGCCGGCCTTCAGGTGCGCGAGCACCGCCTCGCGGTTCGCGTCGTCGAGGGCGAAGGCGTGACCGCGGGCGAACGCACGGCCGAACTTCTCGACCAGCTCGCGATCGTCGCGGATCGTGTCGCCCATCGTCGCGATGCCGTTGCCGAAGAATCGCGCGAACTCGGACGGGGTGATGTCGCGCACCTTCATGCCGCGCTGGTTCAGGATCGCGGCGTCCGCGGTCGAGGCGGAGTAGGCGGCGATGTCTCCGCTGTTGAAGGCCACGGTGGCCGGCCCCCCGTCACCGACGGTCAGCATCTCGTAGTCCTCGCCCGAGATCATGCCGGCCCCGCCCATCACGTTGCGGGCGAAACCCACCTCGGCGCCGTCCGCGGTACCGGTGCCGACCACCTTGCCGCGCAGGTCCTCGGGTCCCTGGATCTCGGACTCCTCGCGCACCACGACGCCGAAGTTGCTGCGCGCGGCGACGTTGTAGATGAACACCGCGTCGACGCCGCGCGAGCGCGCGCCGAGGACCGGGCCGGGGCCGGGACGGCCGAAGTGCGCCTGGCCGGCGGAGAGCGCCTGCAGCACGGCCGCCGAGCCGTTGATCGCCTCGACGCCGACGTCGAGCCCTTCCTCCTCGAAGTAACCCTCGCCGATCGCGACGAAGACCGGGAAGGAGTTGATCGCCGAGGGGCTCGGTTGCACGAAGGTGATCTCGCGAAGATCCTGCGCCTGCGCCGGCGAGACGAAGGGCAATGCCGCGACGAGAACCGACGCGAGAACGTGTTTCAAGGTCATCTGCTTCTCCCTGTGGGTTAACCAATCCGAATTGGTTCTTCCGACCGAGGACGCACGTTTGCCGCCGGCCGAGGCACAACTATAGAGCTCACCCGGAACCGATGGCAACAACCAAACAGGGTCACCAATGCCTTATTGGTCGCACCAATATGCCCGTGAAGATCAATGCAGGGTCGAATCCCCGCGCTCGATCTCCTTCCAGTCCCAGCCGTCGAACTGCACGTACGCGTGCAACCACGCGAGCGTGGGAGAGGGCATGTCCGCGGAGCTCGCGGCGGAGGGATCGATGACCAGGTTCACGAGACCGTCGTCGTCGATGTCTTCCGACTCGTGCGCATAGCGTGACAGACCCACGCGTGCGAGCGCCTCCAGCACGTCGAGGATCGCCTGCTCGACCAGTCGGGTCACGCCGGGGTGGACGTTCACGCTCGCCTTCGGCTCGTCGCGCACCATGAGCGCGAGCTTGGCGACCGCCGGTGCGAACGCCGCGTGGTATTCGCTCGAATGGAAGTAGTGCAGCACCGGATAGGCGCGATGGCGCTCCGCCACGAGGGTGATGGCGTTGCCCATGGCGACGAGATGCGGACCGAGCGCCTCGGCGGCGGGCAACTCGCCGCCGGAGACGCGCGCCAGCTCGCGCATCTCGTCGACGGTGCTGCCGAGTCCGTTGATCGAGGCGGCGACCGAGCGCTTGTGGGCGACCGAGGAGAGGATCGGCAGCACGTAGGCCAGGCCCACCGAGACCAGCACGACGCCGGTCAGCCCGGCGAGCGAGTGCAGCAGTTCCCAGCCACCGTCGGCGACCTCCAGCGCGGGACTGTTGCCGGAGCGCCCGATGACCGCCTGCGCGGCGAAGACGAGACGATCGTCGAACCCGGCCACCGCGGCGTTCGAGAACGCCGTCGGGACGAACACCAGCGCCCAGCCGAGCACGATCTCCAGGACCCAGACCCCCAGGACGAGCAGCACGATCAGCGGCCCGACCGCACGCATGCGCGAGTGAGAGCGCTTGTTTCCCTGCACATGCAGGCGAAGCGCGAGTCGCCAGGCGCGATCGGCCAGCAGGCGACTCTGCGGGCCGGCGCCGTCCCCGATGACGAAGACCGTCGCGAACACGTCGTACAGGGTCAGCAGCAGGAGAGCCGCACCGAGACCGACCGACAGCGCGCTCATCGGTGAGCCGACCGCGACGCTCGCCTACGCGTCGAGCGGCACCGCACGCCCGATCGGTGACGGGCGTGACGGGCGTGACGGGCGTGACGGGCGTGACGGGCGTGACGGGCGTGACGGGCGTGACGGGCGGCTACGGGCCTTGGAGACATCATCGGTTCATCGCTCGGTTGCGGGCTGGCGAGAGAGTGCACCCGCTACAGGTTCATCGCCCCGACCGACCCGCCGTCGACCCGGTAGGCGGCACCGGTGACGAAGCTCGCGAGCTCGGAGCACAGGAAGGCGATGACCGGGGCGACCTCCTCTACCTTGCCGCGGCGCTTGAGCATGAGATAGGGACGCTCCTCGTCGAGGAAGGTCTCGGTCGCCTGCTCCATCGACATGCCCTTCTCCTCGGCACGTTTCTCCATCATGCCGTCCGTCATCGGCGACTCGACGAAGGCGGGCGAGACGGCGTTGACGAGGACGCCGCGCTCCGCGTAGGCGAGGGAAAGGCACTTGGTGAAGTTCAGCAGCGCCGCCTTCGCCGCGTTGTAGACGGCCTCGTCGGGATAGGGCTGCACGGCGTTCTCGCTGGTGATGTAGACGACGCGGCCCCACGTCCCCGCGACCATCTGCGGCACGAGCGCGCGGGCCACGCGTACCCCGGACATGAAGTCGGTGTCCCAGGCGTCCTTCCAGGCCTCCTCGCTCATCTCGAGCGGGTCGCCCTTCTCGCCGGTGATCCCGGCGGTGTGCACCAGGATATCGCAGCCGCCGTGCTCCTTCGCCGCGGCGGCGAGCTTGTCGGCGCCGGCGGTCGAACCGAGGTCCGCGACGACCCGCGCGCGCGCCGTCGATGGCCCCCGTCACCGAGTCGAGATCGTCGGCGTCGAGATCGGACAGCACGAGCTCGACACCTTCGGCGGCGAGCAGCTTCGCCGTCTCGAGCCCCATGCCGCTCGAGGCGCCGGTGATGACGGCCAGGCGGACCTTGATACCGAGATCCATGTGATTTCCTCCGGTCCGAGACCGCGTGCCGACGCGACAGGCGTCGGATCACGGCGATCAGATCACGCGGAGCCAGGCGGCGGAGCGGGCCACCGGTTCGTTTGCCGTTTGTGCACGAGCGGGTCTCGATCGTGCAAAGGCGGTGCTCGCGGCGAACGGCGTGCGAGAGAGCCCGGCAGGATGCGTGCTCCCTTGCACGAGGACGGCGGCGATGCGTCACGACGACCGCGCGGCGTTCGAGGAAAGACGCGTTCGCGAGCGCATCGAGCGTCACCCCGTCGAGGGCTCGGCGGAGGACATGCGACGGGCCTTCCACGAGCTCGTCGATCTGCCGCTCGACGCGGAAGGCGTCGGGATCGAGAGAGGCGCGGGCTGCACGGCCTCGACACGCTGAGCGTGACGCCCTCGGTGACGGACGGAGGCGACGAGGCCTTGCCGGATGGCTCGCCCGCCGTCGTGCACCTGCACGGGGGCGGCTACGTGTGCGGCTCGCCGACGACGCACGCGCGCCTGGCCGTGCAGCTCGCGCGGGCCTCCGCTCGCACCGTGCACGTGCCCGCCTACCCGCTCGCGCCCGAATCGCCCTGGCCGGCCCAGCGCGACGGCATCGTCGACTGGCTCGGGAAGCTCGACACGTCGGCGGGACTGGTGCTGACCGGGGACAGCGCGGGCGGCCATCCCGCGCTGTCGGTCGCGCGCGCCTTGCCGCCGGCCGGACGAGCGGCGCTCCGCGCTCTCGCGCTGTTCTCGCCGAACACCCTGCGCGACTACGGACGAAGCGAGACCCGCGAGGCCAACGCGTCGGTCGACGCCATGTCAGCGGTCGAGCACGACACCTTCGAGCGCGTCGAGCGCCAGCGGCATCGACGAAGAGAGGCGCTCCCCGTCGCGTCCCGGACGCGTCGAGACGAGCACGGTCGGTCCGGTCTCGCCGCCGGGTTCCGGCAACACCGCCTCCGCCGGCTCCTCACCGAGGTTGAGCGCCACCGTGCAGCGCTCGCCGCCGTGCTCGCGGGCGAACAGCAGCACCTCGCCGCAGGTCTCGATGCACGTGTAGTCGCCGAGGGCCAGCGCCGGGTGCGCGCGGCGCAGGGCGAGCAGCCGACGGTGCAGCTCGAGCATCGAGTCCCTCGCCCTCAGCTGGCCGGCGACGTCGGGGAGCTCTCCACCGTCGCCGAGCGGCAGCCACGGCTCGACATCCGCGGGGCAGAACCCCGCGCCGGGTTCGTCCGTCCAGCGCATCGGCGTGCGCTCGGGGTCTCGCCCCTCGCCGAGCCCCGGCATGTTGAGCTCCCACGGGTCGCGCACGCGATCGGGCGGAATCTCGACGTCCCGCATGCCGATCTCGTCGCCCTGATAGATGGTCGGCGTGCCGCGCAGGGTCAGCAGCAACATCGCCGCGAGTCGCGCCCGCTCCGGGCCGATGCGCGAGACGACACGACTCTGATCGTGATTGCCGAGCACCCAGTTCGGCCAGGCATCGGGGGGCAGCAGGGACTCGTAGCGGCGCACGAGCGCGGCGAGCGCGTCCGCCGTCCAGTCGGCGAACACGAGCGAGAAGTTGAACGGGAGCTGCACGCCGGCACGGGCGGCGCTCGGGCGCTCGCCATCCGCGACGCGGGCACGCGCCTCGCCGGTGTCGCCGTAGTAGTCGACGAGGCGCTCGAGCGGCAGGTAGATCTCGCCGATCAGCAGACGATTCCCGCAGGCGTCGGCCAGCGCCCGCATCGGTTCGACGACGAGCGGCATGATCTCGGGCCGATCGGTGCTGAACGTCGGCAGGACGCTCGCGAACGGCGGATCGGTCTTGGGGTCGTGATCGGGGTTCGGCGGATCGTCACGGAACTCCGCGTCCTTGATGCAGTGGTAGACGACGTCCAGGCGGAAGCCGTCGACGCCCTTGTCGAACCAGAAGCGCATCTCGCCGAGCATCGCCTCGCGCACGGCGGGATTGCGCCAGTTCAGGTCCGGTTGGGCGGCGAGGAAGGTGTGCAGGTAGTACTGCCCGGTGACTTCGTGCCACTCCCAGGCGGAACCGCCCGCCTGGCTCTGCCAGTTGGTCGGCGGACCGCCGTCGGCACCCGCGTCGCGCCACAGGTACCAGTCACGCTTGCCGCTCGTTCGCGATGCGGCCGATTCGACGAACCACGGATGTCGATCGGAGGAATGGTTCGGCACGAAGTCGAGGATCAGCTTCAGACCGCGCGCGTGAGTCGCCTCGAGCAACGCGTCGAAGTCGGCCATCGTGCCGAACAGCGGGTCCACGCCGGTGTAGTCGGCCACGTCGTAACCGAAGTCGGCCATCGGGGAGGGGTAGAACGGCGAGACCCACAACGTGTCGACGCCGGTCTCGACGAGATGATCGAGCCGCGAGGCGATGCCCGCCAGATCGCCGACACCGTCACCGCTCGCGTCCCGGTAGCTGCGCGGGTAGATCTGGTAGACGACCGCGTCGCGCCACCACCTCGGCTCGCGCCGGAACGCGTCGGCACGCTCGACGGGCGCGCTCATCGGACCGAACGGAGCCAGCGGTATCCGCGTGCCGGGATCGTCAGGGTGTCGCCCGGTCCGACCGATTCGCCATCGTCGCGCGCGTCGGCCGAACGGCTGGCGAGATGGGCGTGCAGCGGCCCGGAAACACCCTCGACGCGCCAGTCCAGATCGTCCCCGGTGAAGTTGTGCAGCGTCAGCGTCGTCGTGTCGCGCCAGCTCGAACGAAGCACGAGCAGGTCGTTGCCGGCGGCGAGCCGTTCGGTCTCGCCGCGACCGATCTCGGCGGCCGCGCGGCGCAGCGCGACCAGATCGCGCACCCGGTTCAGCAGGGAGCCGCGATGCGCCCACTGCCCGGCCGCGTTGACCGCCGCCGGTGCGAAGTCCTCGCCGGCGGCGAGCGCGCGGACGAACGTCTCGGGGTCTGCGCTCGAGAAGCCGGCGCCCGGCTCCGGGGTCCACTGCATCGGGCAACGCACGGCGTTGCGCTCGTCGAGCGCGAGGTTCTCGCCCAGGCCGATCTCGTCGCCGTACCAGATGACCGGCGTGCCCGGTAGCGCGAACAGGAGCGAGAACACGAGCTCGAGGCGCTCGGGATCGCCGCCGAGCATCGGCGCGAGCCGCCGGCGAAGGCCGCGAGCGTAGATCTGCATCGACTCCTCCGGTCCGAACGCGGCGTAGACCTCCTCGCGCTCGTTCTCCGATAGCTTGTCGAGCGACAGCTCGTCGTGATTCCTGAGGAAACTCGCCCAGCGCCCCTCGATCGATGGCGGCGGACGGCGCTCGAACGCCTCGACGATCGGCGCGGCCGAGTTCCGGGCGAGCGCGAGCCAGATCGCCTGGTTGCCGATGAAGTCGAACACGAGTTGCATCCGCTCGCCGCCGTCGAAGAACTCCGGCGCCTTCCCGTACGCCACGTTCGCCTCGGCGAGCAGGATCGCCTCGCTCCGCCGCCAGCGCAGGAAGTCCTGCATCTCGCTCAGGAGGAGGTACGGGTCCTCGCGCCCGTCGGGGATATCCGTGAGCCCCTTGTGCTCGATCAGGAACGGTACGGCATCGACCCGGAACCCCGACACGCCGAGCTCGAGCCAGAACCCCATGACGCGCTGGATCTCCTCGCGCACCGCCGGGTTGGCGACGTTCAGGTCCGCCTGGTGACGGTAGAAGCGGTGCAGGTACCACGCCTGCGCCTCGTCGTCGAAGGTCCAGACCTCGGTCTGCTCGCCGGGGAAGACGATGCCCTCGCCCTTGTCTTCCGGCTCCTCCTCCTTCCAGACGTACCAGTCGCGGTACGGGGAATCGACGGACGCACGCGCCGAGCGGAACCAGGGGTGATCGACCGAGGTGTGGTTGACGACCAGATCGACGATGACGCGCATCCCCCGGTCGCGGGCGGCGTGCATGAACGCGACGAAGTCGCCGAGCGAGCCGTGCCGAGGGTCGACACCGTAGAAGTCGCTGATGTCGTAGCCGTTGTCGCGGTTCGGGCTGGGATAGAAGGGGTTGAGCCACAGGCAGTTGACGCCGAGGCGCTCGAGGTGGTCGAGCCCGTCGACGAGGCCGGCGAAGTCGCCGATGCCGTCCCCGTCGCCGTCGCGGAAGGTCTCGACATCGAGGCAGTAGACGACCGCGTTCTCGTACCAGAGATCCAGCATGTCAATGCCGCGCTCGTGCGACCGCGAGGTCGCGGGGGAGGTGGCGGAAGGCGCGCATGTGAGCCATCGGGCGAAGTTCTTCGTGGTCGGTTCGACGGACGTCGAGGGTACGGGCCACTTTGCACCGCCCGCATGACGGTGCCCACCGCCCGGTGGCCGGATTTGTAAATGCGTGCGCTCGCGAACCACCCGAGAGACGTGTTTCCAGGCGCGGGCACCCGGACGACGCTCACCAGAGCGGCGCGACGGACAGCGATCGCCGGCGTGACGACGAGACCGAGCGCCCTCCGCGACGCGAGCGTGTGCCGGCACATCGAGGGCCGGCGTGCCGGCGGTGATGCTCAGCCGCTCAGCGCCTCGCGCTGCCTCGCCACGTGCATGCACTCGGTCCGCGTTCGCGCGCCCAGTTCGCGAAAGAGCCCGGCGATGTGGAACTTGACCGTCGACAGGCTCACGTCCAGCACGTCGGCGATCTGCTTGTTGCTCAGGCCGCGTTCCATGAGCTGCAGTATCTCGCCCTGCCGCGCGGTGAGCGGCAGCCGCTCGGTCTCGAGCGTCCCCGCGACCGCCTCGACGCGTTCGCGCATGTGCTCGGGCAGGTAGCGCCGGCCCGCCAGCTCGGTCTCGATCGCCCGCGGCATCGACGGCGGCGCGAGCGACTTCGGAAAGAAACCCGACGCGCCGGCGGACAGGGCGGTGGCGATCTGCCGGTGGTCGCTCTCCGCCGACACCAGCATCGTGCGCACGCGCAGGTTCCGGTTGGCGAGCGCCTGAGGAGATCGACCCCGCTGATGGAGGGCATCGCGATGTCGAGCAGCATCAGGTCGTAGCGTTCACCGTTCTCGAACCGGCTCAGGGCCTGCCGTCCGTTGTCGCATTCGACGACGGTGACGGGACGATCCAGCAGCGTGAGCATGGCGGCCAGTCCGGCCGTGAACAGCTTGTGGTCGTCGACGATGAGTATGGCGAGTCCGTTCTTCACGTGTTCCCCTCGGCCTGCGGTCGACAGCTTCCGGTAGTTCGTGCAAGAGGTTCCACGGTGCCTGTCGCCTCCGCGGAAACTCACTCACGCATCACTGGTTAACACGCGGCTCGACACCGTCGGGGAAGCCTGGGCCTATGGCCAGTCGGCGTCCGCGGTGGCACGCCACGAGCCCTCGCGCAACTGACGCTCCACCGCGCGCCGGAGCCTTGCCGGATCGATCGGCTTGTGCAGCACCTCCAGCAGGGCGCTGTCGGCGTCCCGGAGCCGGGCCGGGTCGGTGTCGCCCGTAACCAGCACCGCGGGACCGGTCAGCGGGGCCCTCCGTCCCCGACGTGCAGATCGGCCACGAGGGCGCGATGGTCGGACCCGGTGCCCGCGATGCTGTCCAGCCCGAGGACGCGAACGCCACCGCCGACGAGCACGTGATCGATCGGGATCGACGCCGGCGGGAAATACGTCGGCCAGGTCGTGCGCAAGCCGATTCCGCGGCGGGCGTCGACGAGCCCGCCCTTCTCGACGAGCCGCGCGAAGCTCGCCGACCAGGGCGTGACGTTGAAGTCGCCGGCGACGACCCGCGGTCCCTCGATCCGGGCGAGGTGAGCCCCGAGCGCGTCCAGATGGGCGTCGCGCCGTGCCGTCAGGCGTGCGCTCATCGGCGGCACCGGATGGGTCGCGACGACGTGCAGGCGCGTCTCGCCGACCGCCACGCTCGCCTCCACGCTCGGAAAACCCTCCAGATCGAACGCGATCCCGCGCACCTCGTCGAGCGGCAGGCGGCTCCACAGCGCGATGCCGAACGGACTCTGCTGCGGTCGCTCGACCCGATGCGGCCACTCGTCGGCCAGCGGAGCCAGCACCTCCTGCCACTCGGGGGTGTACTCCAGCAGCACGAGCAGGTCGGCCTCGCTCGCCTGCAGCATGGCGCTGGTGGCGGCGTGCCCGGTGTTCGAGGCCAGCAGGTTGGCGCTGACGAGACGCAGCGTGGCGGGTGTCGCGTCGGCGTCGACGACAGGGGACGTCCCGGCGACGGACCACAGGGAGCCCGCGATCGTCGCGCCGTGCAGGGCGATCACCAGCGCGAACAGCGCGGCGAGTCCGCCGCGACGCAGCCACGCCGCGACCAGCAGCGCCGGCAGCAGCAACACGACGTACTGCACCCGGAACGCCCCGATCAGATCGAACATCCAGTGCCGGGCGCCGAACACCGCGAGCGTGCTGAGAAGCGCACCGACGGCGCCGAGACGGAGCAGTGCGACGAGCGCGGCGCGCATCACGCTCGCGTTCCGGATGGAGGAAACCCGGCACATCGGGACCGGCCCACGGCGCGGTTCAACCTCGGACACGGATCGATCGAAGGGCCGATGAACTCGATCTCGTCGAGCTGGCGCCCGATGCAGCGGTGAACGATCGCGTCCCCCTCCTCGAGCGCCGCGAACGAGACCGGCGCGCGGGGACGGTCGAAGAGTGATGCCACGGGAATCATGAGCGCTACTCGATGTCGTCCTCGTTCTCGTTGCCCGCACCCCCTTCACCGTCGAGGGCGACGACTGCGACAGCGGCTACCTGAACCTCGGAGCGGGAGCCGGAGCCGGAGTACTCGCGACCATTAGCGATCCTGACGGGCGGCACCCTCGTCACCGTCGCGAGCCTCACTCGCCTCGGAACTCCCGTCATCCCGCCTGTCATCCCGCTCGCCCCCCCGCGTGTCCGCCTCCTCTCGTCGTAGCGGCAGCGGCTCGGAGAACGTCAGCGTGCGGTAGGGGAACGGGATCTCGATACCGGCTTCGTCGAGCGCCGACTTGATCGCCTCCACCACGCGATCGCGCGCCTGGTGCCCGCTGAGCGGGTCGGGCTCGGCCCAGAAGCGAACGTTGAAGTCGATCGAAGAGGCACCGAAGCCGGCCGCGAACACCTGCGCCTCGCGATCGGCACCCAGGTCGATGCTCCGTACCGCCCGCTCGATCACCTCGCGCGACTCGGCGACATCCTCGCCGTAGCCGACGCCCACGGCCAGATCGTGCCGGCGGTAGTCCGGATCGGTCCAGACCCGCACCGGGTTCTTGAACAGGTAGCTGTTGGGCACCAGCACCAGCTCGCCGTCCGCGCGCCGCAGGTAGGTGTCGCGCAGGGTCGTGCGTTCGATCTTGCCCTCGATGCTCTCGCAGTCGATGTAATCGCCGATGCGCATGCTCTTTCGCGCGAGCAGCAGGAAGCCGGCGAGGAAGTTCTCGAACACGTCCTTGAAGGCGATGCCGATCACCGCCGCGCCGAGGCCCGCGCCGGTGATCAGGCTGCCCGGATCGATCGACGGGAACACCACCGACAGGGCCGCGAAGGCGCCGACGATCCACACCACCGTCTTGGCGATCACGCCCGTCAGATCGATGATCGCGTCGCGCGCACCGATGCGCCGCACGATCACCTCGGTCAGGGTGGACACGAGCTTCGCGAGCACCCACGTGAAGATCAGGATGACCAGCGCCACGATCAGCAACGGCGAGATCTTCAGGAAGCCCTCCCAGTAGGAGAGCCCCTTGTCGATCAGGAAGCGGCCGAAATCCGCGAAGCTCCCGATCTCGGCCGGCTTCATCATCTCCTCGGCGGTAGCCGCCTGATCGCCCTGCCCACCGCCCGCCTGTCCGCCGCCCGCCTGTCCGCCGTCGTCCTGCTCCTCGCCTTCCATGCCCGTTCCGCACCACGCGTTTCACCGGCATCGAGCATAGTCGCTCGTGCCGCGAGGGCGTGGCCGGAACCTGTCAACCGGTGCCCGTCACCGGCGACCGGGCTCCGCCTCGCCCGACGATTCCCCGTCGAGCGGAGCGGACGGCGGGCGCGAACGCGATCGCGCGAGGCCACCCGCCCGTCCCGTGGCGCGGGAGCGAGTGCCGGCAGGGTCGAGGTGACCTGCTCGGGAGAGTCCTCCCCGAGCGAGTATCATGTCGGGACACAGAGAGGTGTCGCGGCAAGCCGACGAGGCCGTCGCCTCGCCATGCTTCGCGCGAGGCGCCCGTCGTCCGTCGCGCGCCCCCGTCCCTGTCGAGCACGACCGTCAACCACGGTGCCCACCTCATTTGAACGTTCGACCCGACCACACGCCCCTGGCGGGAGCAGGTGACCTGTCCGCCCGTGACATTCTGCCGGGCCGCGCGTCATGAAGACACCCGAGCGGATCCGGCCGCTGGTGGACGACGGCCTGGTCGACGAGGTCCTGCGCCCGCTCATGAGCGGCAAGGAGGCCACGGTCTACGTCGTTCGCTGCGGCGACGACGTGCGTTGCGCCAAGGTCTACAAGGACGCGGCCCAGCGGAGCTTCAGGCAGGCCGTGCAGTACCAGGAGGGCCGCAAGGTGCGCAACTCCCGCCGCCAGAGGGCGATGGACAGGGGCTCCCGCTTCGGCCGCGACCAGCAGGAGAGGGAATGGCACAGCGCGGAGGTCGACGCGCTGTACCGCCTCGCGGCCGCCGGGGTGCGCGTACCGGAAGCCTACGGGTGCTTCGACGGCGTGCTCCTGATGGAGCTGATCACCGTCGACGGCGGTGAGGTCGCGCCGCGGCTCGACGAGGTGAGCATGACTCCGGAGGATGCCCTCAGGGATCACGCGACCGTCATGGACTACGTGCGCCGGATGCTGTGCGTCGGCCTGGTGCACGGCGACCTGTCGGAGTTCAACGTGCTCGTGAACGAGCGGGGGCCGATCATCATCGACCTGCCGCAGGCCGTGGACGCGGCCGGGAACAACCACGCCAGGGGCATGCTGCAGCGCGATGTCGGCAACATGACCCGCTACTACGCGCAGTTCGCGCCGGCGCTGGCGGACACTCGTTACGCCGAGGAGATCTGGGCGCTGTACGAGACGGGCGAGCTGAACACCGAGGTCGAGCTGACGGGCGAATTCGACATCGTCGCCGAGGACGCCGATGTCGAGGCGGTCCTCGAGCAGATCGACGCCGCCCGCGAGGAAGAGCAGGAGCGCCGGGAGCGGATGCGGGAGAGCTGATCGACCCGCACGGCCACGACGCCAGGCGCGCGGCTCGGACGAAGACTCCGGACGTCGCCGCTACCCGGTCCACCCCAGGCCCGTCGCGATGCAATGCATCGAGAGCAGCAGCGGGACGCGCGTCGTTTCCCGCGACGGATCGGCGCGGTGGTGGCGCAGCAGACTCACCTGCCACGCGTTGCAGCGGTCGATCAGAGGCCGGGCGTCACCGATGCGGCGACGAAAACCCGGGAAACGTTCCGCGACGTCCTTCTCGCCGGTGATCGAGAGCACGTGCCTCACGGTGAGATCGTGCTCGGCGGAAATCCGGTCGAAGACCTGCTGCCGCCTGACTTCGTCGTCGAAGAGCCCCGCATAGCGAGCCGCGATCTGCATGTCGGTCTGATGGAGCACCTTCTCCACGTCGTCGATGACGAGGCGAAAGACCTTCAGCTCGGAGAACATCGTCTTGAGCTCCTCCAGCCCACCGGCCGATATCCTGGCATCCAGCGCCGACCCGAGGCCATACCATCCGGTGAGCAGGTGGCGATTCTGGTTCCACGCGAACACCCACGGGATGGCGCGCAGATCGTCCGGCTTCGCCGCACCGGGGCGTCTCGACGGGGAGAAGCCCGGGCGCAACAGCGAAAGCTCCTCGACCGGGCTCGCCGACAGGAAATAGTCGAGAAAGCCCGGCGTCTCGACAAGCTCGCGGTAGGTCGCACGGCTGTCGCTCGACAAGGCCTCCATGACTTCGTTCGCCTGCCTCGCCGTTCGCGCGGTCTCGGTCGCCGCCCCCGCCAGCGTGTGGTTCAGGACGCTGGCGCCGAGCAGCTCCAGGTAGGTGCGCGCCGTGCCACGGTTGGAGTACTTCGCCGAGACGATCTCGCCCTGATCGATGACTCGGAGCCGCCCGCCGACCGTGCCCGCCGGCTGTGCGGCGATCGCGCGACCGGTCGGCGCTCCACCCCGGCTGATCGATCCTCCGCGGCCGTGCAGGAAGCGGACGAGGACCTCGCGTCTCTCGCAGATCGCCAGGATGGCTCGCTGCGCCCTGGACAGCTCCCAGACGGAGGCGAGATGGCCCCCGTCCTTGCCGATGTCGGAGTAGCCCAGCATGACCTCGACGACTCCGTCACTGTCGGTCACGGCGGTGCGGGTCCGCGCGTCCGCGAGCAGCTCGTCGAGAATTCCCGGCGCCTCGCGAAGCGCCTCGACGGTCTCGAACAGCGGCACGATCGGCGGGAAGTCCGGCGTCGCGCCCACGGCGGCGGCGAGCCATGCGGCCGCGAGCACGTCGTCGAGCGACGACGTCATGGAGAGGACGAACACGCCGATCGCCTCGGGATCCGGCTGACTTTCGCCGAGCAACCGGAACAGTGCGACGGTCTCCGCCGCCTCGTCGTCCAGCCCGACGCTCCCTTCGTCGATCGTCACGCCGTCGGCGAGATCCTCGACGAACCGCTCGGGCCTGCCGCCGAGCGCCTCGACCGTCCGGTTGACGACATCGGCGCTCTGCCGGACGTCCAGCGCCGCGGTACGGAACCCGAAGCACAGGACGAGATGGCGCAGGGGCTCGATATCGCTCGCCGCGATGCCGCCCGCACCGATCTCCCGGAGCGCCTGCTCCAGCGCCAGGAGGTCGTCGACGAACTCGTCCGGTCCACGATACGGCGCAGCGCCCGTGTCGGCCTCGGCGAGGTTCGCGTGCAGGCGCATCGAGACGGCCACGCAGAACTGGCGGAACGGTTCGTGGGGGTTGCGCCGAGCGACCGCCTCGGGATCGCCCGTGGCCGCGAGACACGCCTCGAGGCGCTGGCGAAAGCGCTCGCCGGGAGGATTGACGTGCTCGCTGATGCTCAAGGTACGGGCGAGCCTGTCCAGCTCCGTGACGTATCGCCGGATCGCGTTGTCGCGATGGCGGCGCAGCACGCGCCGGGTCTCGCTCGTCGTGACGTCCGGATCGCCGTCGCGGTCGCCGCCGATCCACGAGCTGAACTTCAGGAACGCCGGGGCTTCGGCCGAAACCTCCGGGAAGTGGCGCCGCAGGGCGTCGGACAGCTTGTGGCCCACGTACCTCGTGCCGTCGATCAGGGTCTCGTTGAAGAAATGCAGCCCCCAGGAAACCTCCTCGTCGAGCGTCGACCGCTCCAGACGCAGCTCTCCGGTCATCCACAGCAGGGCGATGGCGTTGCGCAGCTCGTCGACCCGGCTCTCGCGCTCGCGTGGCGTCCAGCGGTCGCTCTCCAGCCCGACCAGCGTGCGATAGATCCGACGGTGGATCTCGAGCACGGTGACGCGTTTCGCCTCGGTCGGGTGTGCCGTGATCGTCGGCGTGATCCGGAAGCTCGCCAGTGCCTCGGACAGATCGCCATCGCTCACCCCGCGTGCGGCCGCGTGACCCAGTGCACGGTGAAAGGATCCGATCACCGCATCGGGTCCGCCGGAAGCCTCGGCGAGCCGGACCTTGCGGGTGGCGGCGATCTCGTCGGCGATCGCGGTCAGCTGGAACCGGATGCCGATCGACTGCAGTGCCTTGATGAGCAGGGCACCCTCGTGCGCGTCCAGGGCGCGAGCCGATCGCAGCACATCGTGGAGGCGCGGCTCCTGCGCCTGCAGGAAATCGCCGAACAGCGAGTGCAGGAGACCCTGTACCTCGTCGCGGTACCGCGCCGTCACGGCCGGCGTGTATTCCGCCGGGACCATTTCCGGCGACCGCCTCGCCCGTCCCGAGGCGGTCGGTCCGGCCGATGCCGAAGCCGGTGCCGAAGCCGGTGCCGTGTTCACGTCGTCGTCGCCTTGCTCGCTCATGCGATCACTTCCCTCTCCGTCGAGTGAACCCGTCATCCCCTCGCCCGTGATCCGTCCATCGGGCGCGACACCGCTCCGTCCGGCGATGACCAACCTTTGCTTCGCGTGCCCTCGAGTATAGAGAGCATGCAGGTCCTCCGGCCGCACCGGCTCGGCGCCCGTCGTCGGGATCGCTCGGGTCCATCCGGATCGCGGCACGAAGCGATCGCGCGACTCTCGCCGGGGCGAAGGTACCGGCCGACCGGGACGCGGTGGGGGGTCGACCCGGCCGGAAACCGGCGGTACCGGAACATCGGCGATCAGACGAGCGGACGATCGACCCTTTCGCCGTGGAAGAGGGGGCATGGCCGAGGCTTCGATGATCACCTCCGATTCACCGGGAGGGAGATGGAAATTTCTGCCGCCGGCACCGGTAGTGCCGGTGCCGGCTGTCGTTTAACCTGTCGATCCGATCTCGCACACGGGTCCACCCGCCATGACCGAAAGCGTCTCGTTGACCCTGGACGGCAAGTCCATCGAACTGCCCGTCGTGCTCGGCAGCGAGCAGGAGAAGGGGCTGGATATCGGCAAGCTGCGGGATGCCACCGGCTACATCACGCTCGACCAGGGGTACGGGAACACCGGCAGTTGCCGGAGCGACATCACCTACATCGACGGGGACGCCGGGATTCTGCGCTACCGGGGCATCCCCATCGAGCAGTTCGAGCAGAACCCCAACTTCATCGAGGTCTGCTGGCTGCTGATCTTCGGCGACCTGCCCACGGCGGCCGAGTACGGCGACTTCAGCGAGCGGCTGACGAAGCACGCCATGCTGAACGAGTCGATGAAGTATCACTTCCAGGGCTTCCCGACCCAGGCACCGCCGATGGCGATCCTGTCGGCCATGATCAACGCCCTCTCCTGCTTCCATCCCGACATGATCGCGATGGACAGCGACGAGCGGTTCGTCACCGCCGCCGCGAGGCTGATCAGCAAGATCAGGACGATCGCCGCGTTCGCGCACCGCAGCTCGATCGGCAGGACCTACAACTACCCCGATCCGAAGCTGCTCTACGTCGAGAACTTCATGCACATGATGTTCTCGGAGCCTCACGCTCGCTTCGAGACCGACGAGATCGTCCGGCTCGCGTTCAACCTGGTGCTGATCCTGCACGCCGACCACGAGCAGAACTGCAGCACGTCCACCGTGCGCCTGGTGGGCAGCAGCGGCGCGAACCTGTTCGCCTCCTGTGCCGCCGGTGTCTGCGCCCTGTGGGGCCCGCTGCACGGCGGTGCGAACGTCGCCGTCCTGGACATGCTCGAGCAGATCCACAAGGGTGACCTGTCGGTCGAGGAGTACATGCGGCTGGTCAAGGACAAGGGCAGCAAGGTCCGGCTGATGGGCTTCGGTCATCGCGTGTACAAGAACTTCGATCCACGCGCGCAGATGCTGCAACGGGTCGCCGAGAGATTGCTCGCGCACCTGAACATCGACGATCCGTTGCTGGAGATCGGTCGACGCCTGGAGGAGATCGCGCTCAGTGACGACTACTTCATCGAGCGCCGGCTCTACCCGAACGTGGACTTCTACAGCGGCATCATCCTTCGCGCCCTCGGCATTCCCACGGACATGTTCACCGTAGTGTTCGCCATGGGCCGCATGCCGGGCTGGATCGCCCACTGGCGCGAACAGAACCTGCAGAGCTCGCGCATCGGCCGACCGAGGCAGATCTACACCGGGCGCACCCTGAGCGACTACGTGCCCAGGGTCCATCGGGGCTGGATATCGGATTCGGCCAGGGACATCATCCCGGAACGTCCGCGCACGGGCTTCGAGCTCTGAACTTTCCCGATCTCGCGCGAGCGACTTCCGCCCCGTGGCGCTCCCGCTCCGTGGCGAACCGGCGACAGGAGGAAAGCGCCCGCGGGGTCGGCCCCGGAGTCATGCCCCCGGCGTCGCCCGCCACCGCACCGGCTACTCTCCGACGCGCCCGGCCTCGTGTCCCAGCACCACCGCGTTCAGCAGCCCGTTGCCCGACAGGTACCCGTCGTCGCCCGGCCCCGAGACGCCGCGGGCCGCCCCGCCGCCCGCGAACAGGTTCGGGAACGCCTCGCCGTCGGCATGCAGCACACGTCCGCGGCCGTCCACCTCGAGTCCGCCCTGGGTGTGGAACAGCGCTCCGGTGACGCGCACGCCTCGGTACGGCGGCGTCAGCGGCACGTCACCGAACGTCCTCCCGAATCCGTCCGTGCCGCCCCGGGGCAACCCGGTCACCGTCCGCGCGACGGACTCCGCCGGCAGGCCGAGTTCCCCGGCCAGCGCCTCGAGCGTCGCGGCCCCCTCGACGGCTCCCGCGGCCTCGGCCCGGCGGAAGTCCTCGAACTGACGGGCGACGCCCGCGATGCGCTCGTCGAACACCGTGACGGCCGTGCCGCCGGGCTGCGCGAGCACCGCACGCGCCGCCTCGGAGTAGCCCCGGGACTCGTCGTGAAACCGCACCCCGCGCTCGTTCAGCTGCACGCCGCCCTCGCCGATCGTCGCCCAGGTGATCAGGATGCCGTGCGGGTGCGCGACGTTGCCGTGTCCCTGGTAGGCCCCGAGGTGTCCGAGCGCCGCGCCCAGCCGTTCCCCCCACACGACGGCCTCGCCGCGGTTGCCGTCGTGTCCGAACCACAGGGCGTCGGCGATCTCCGGCGCGTGGCGCTCGACCATCTCGCGGTTGCCGCCGAAGCCGTTGCACGCGAGGATCAGCCTGCCGCAGCCGATCGACTCGACACCGCCGTCGGGGCGCCGCACGCTCACGCCCGCGATCCGGCGACCGTCCGCGTGGAGCGTCGTCGCCCGACGATCGCAGACGATGTCCATCCCCGAGCGCTCGCACGCGGCGCGCAGCGCGTCGATCAGCTCGGCGCCCGAACGGGTGGGCAGGCCGTGCATGCGCCGCCGGGAGTGACCGGGGTAGTCGAAGTCGTCGACGAGCGTGAACGGCAAGCCGTGGCGATCCGTCAGCCAGTCGATCACGCGCGCCGCCCCTTCGCTCAGGCTCGCCACCAGCGCGGGCGCGTTCCGGCCGTGCGCCTTGGCCTGGATGTCGGCGGCGAAGCGCGCCGGCGAGTCGTCGATGTTCGCCGCGCGCTGCAGGGCGGTGCCGGCGGCCGGTATCAGACCGGCCGAGAGCGCGGTGGAGCCCGCGGGACGCGGGTCCGCCTCGACGACGAGCACCTCCTGACCTGTCTCGGTCGCGGCGAGCGCCGCCACCAGCCCGCAGGCGCCCGCCCCGACGATCAGCGTCTCGATCTCGACGTCGAACCCGTCGACCGGCGGCATCGCGACGTCAGGGCGCATCCGGGTCCCCGTAGCGCCGGCCCTCCTCGAGCGTGCGTCCGGTCCCGAGGACCTCGTTCAGGCCGTCGAAGTCGAACATCCGCTCCGCGAACGGCGCGTTCGTGCCGAACGCCAGCAGACTCGCGTAGTAGTCCTGTGCGGTGCGGGCGAGCGCCCGGACGATGCCGCCGGGAAAGATCGCGATCGAGAACCCGAGCCCTTGCAGGTCGAGCGCGTCGGTGACGGGCGTCGCGCCGCCCTCGACCATGTTGGCCAGCAGCGGCGCACGTCCCGCGAACCGCTCGCCGATCCCGAGAAGCTCCTCGCGGCTTCGCGGCGCCTCGACGAACAGCACGTCGGCACCGGCCTCCAGGTAACGCTCGGCGCGCTCGAGCGCGGGCTCGAGGCCCTCCACGGCGATGGCGTCGGTGCGCGCCACGAGCAGCGTGCCCGCGGACGCGCGGGCGTCGACCATCGCGCGGATCTTGCCGCTCATCTCGGCCACCGACACGAGGGACTTGTCGCGCAGGTGCCCGCATCGCTTCGGGTGGGTCTGATCCTCGACCTGCAGCGCGGCGGCGCCGGCGCGCTCGTACTGACGCATCGTGCGCCGCGCGTTGAGCGCGTTGCCGAAGCCGGTGTCGGCGTCGATGATCACCGGCACGGAGACACGCTCGGCGATCAGCGCCATCGTGTCGGCCATCTCGGTCACCGACGTCAGGCCGATGTCGGGCCGACCGAGCCGGGTGTAGGCCACCGCCGCGCCGCTGAGATAGAGCGCCTCGAAGCCGGCGGCCTCGGCGAGCGTCGCCGTCAGCGCGTCGTACACGCCGGGGGCGACCAGGATGCGCTCCTCGGCGAGCCGCCGGCGCAACCCGGCGCGCTCCTCCGGCACGGTGCCGCCGGACGGGTTCACCGGCCCGTTTCCGGTCGCGCCGATACCTCGACGCACGTGATGCAGGCGCTCGATACCGGCGCCGTCCCGCACGCCTCGCTCCGCGCCGTCGGCGCCACCGGCATGCCGGCGCGCGTCGGGCGGTGCGCGACTTTCCGACCGCTCGACGCGCTCACGCTTCCGCCTCCAGCCAGGTCAGGGCTTCCGCGCACGTCAGGCGGTGCGTGACCGTCGCCAGGGAGGTCAGCGTCGCCTCGTGCACGGCGTCGTCGAAGGCGGCGCAGCCGTCGGCGAGCAGGACGGTGTCGATGTCGCGAAGGTGCGCGTCGCGCAGCGTGCTCGCCACGCCGCCGTTGGTGACGATGCCGCCGACGATCAGGCGCTCGATGCCGAGCGCCCGCATGACGTACTCGAGCCGGGTCTGGTAGAACGCCGAGTAGGCCACCTTCTCGACGATGAAGTCGGCGGGCGCCAGCGCGTCGACCAGGGCGTGGCCGAACGCGCCCGGGGCGAAGTCCCCCTTGCCCAGGAACGGGCGCAACGTCTTCAGGTGCGGCGAGATCAGCGGCTCGCCGCCCGGGCCCGGCACCAGCGTGAACTGCGCGGAGACGTAGGTGCCGCCGCGACGGCGCAGGGCGTCGACCAGCGGCGCGACGCGCGCGGGCAGCGCCGCGATGGCCTCGCACCCCTGCCCCGCCCGCCCGTAGGCGCCGTCGGGGTGCAGGAAGTCGTTCTGGAGATCGATCGTCAGCAGCGCCGTGCGCGCGAGATCCCGGCTCCGCGGATCGCTCATGGCAGTCGCTCCGTGGCCCTTCCTTCGAGGAGGGAACAAGTCAAGGGTGGTCTCCGGCGCTCTCGACGAGCGTGTTGCCGAGCTCGTCCACGCGCCCCCGCAGACCGGGCTCGATCAGGACGGTGGTGTCGGGCTGCTCGAGGATGGCCGGCCCGTCGATCACGGTGCCGACGGGCAGGGACAGTCTGTCGTGGACGGCCGTGTCGTGCCAGCGCGTGCCGAAGTGGACGCGGCGCGTCGTTCTCGGCGGCGGCGCCGCCGGTACCCGCCCGTTGGCCACGCCGCCTGCCGCCCTGTCGGCCGCCTCGTCGGCCGTATCTCCCGTCGCCCCGTGCCTGTGCGCCGCTCCGTCCGCTGCCTCTTCCCGCACCGGCGCGAGCGCGCGGAGGTCGAACTTCGGACGCTCCCCGATCACCGCGCTCCGGAGGTTGATCACACGGCGCACGCCCCCGGCGAGAAGCCGCCCGAAGCTCTCGCGGTAGGCCGTGTCGAAGGCCTCGCCGATCGTCTCCCGCGTCGGCGGCGGCACGCGTCCGTCCCGCACCCGCGTCGGCAGCGGGACGGCGACCGTGTGCGTCTGTCCGGCATAGCTCATGTCGAGCTCGAAGCGCGCCTCGCGCGAGACGAAGCACGTGTTCGAGGCTTCCAGCGCCGCCATGCCCCGGTCCACGTGCGCCTGCATCGTCTCCGCGAGCCCCGCCTCGTCCAGCGCCTCGAGCGCGACGTTCAGGGTCTGCACGAAGTCCTGGCGCATGTCGGCGATGACGCAGCCCATGGCGCTGGTCACGCCCGGGTAGCGCGGCACCAGCGCGCGCGCGATCCCCGTGTCGGCGAGGAGCGCGCCGGCGTGCAGCGCGCCGCCACCGCCGAACGGCATGAACACGAACCGCTTCGGGTCGAAACCCCGCTCGATGCTGACCAGGCGGATCGCGCCCGCCATGCGGGAGTTGGCCACGCGCAGGATCGCCTCGGCCGCGCTCACCGTGTCGAGACCGAGGGCGCGGCCGACGTGCGCGTCGATCGCGCGGCCCGCCGCCTCGACGTCCAGGCGTTCGAGTCCGCCGCCGATCGGACCGTCCGGGTCGATGCGCCCGAGCACCACGTTGGCATCGGTCACCGTCGGGCGCTCGTTGCCGAGTCCGTAGGCGACGGGGCCGGGGTTCGAGCCCGCGCTCTCGGGGCCGATGTTCAGGAGTCCTCCCACGTCCACCCACGCGATCGATCCGCCGCCGGCCCCGATCGTCGTGATCTCGATCATCGGCGTGCGCACCACCAGGCCGAAGTCGATGGATGTCTCGGGCCCGAGCGCGGAGCGGCCGTCGGCGATCAGGGACACGTCGAAGCTGGTGCCGCCCATGTCGCCGGTGACGACGTTCTCGAAGCCGGCGCTCCGCGCGATGTGCCCGGCCGCGATGACGCCGGCCGCGGGGCCGGACAGTGCCGTGCGCACCGGTCTACGGCACGCCGTGTCGACGCCCATGACGCCGCCGTTGGACTGCACGACCAGGAATTCACCGTCGAATCCGCCACGCCCGAGCGCCTCCTCCAGCCGGCGCAGGTAGCCCGATACCTCCGGCTGCAGGTAGGCGTTCAGCGCGGTGGTCGAGAAGCGCTCGAACTCACGGATCTCGGGCAGGATCTCGGACGATGCCGCGACGTGCGGGTTCGGCCAGAGCTCGCGCACGGCCGCGACGGCGAGCGCTTCGTTCCCGGGGTTGGCGTAGGCATTGGCGAACAGCACCGACACCGACTCGCAACCCGCGTCGAGAAGCGCTCGTGCGGCCTCGCGCACCGCGTCGAGGTCCACGGGCGTCCGCACGCTGCCGTCGGCGAGCGTCCGCTCCGGCACCTCGAGACGGTGACGGCGATCGATCACGGGCTCGAACTCCCCGCGCAGACCCCAGGTCCGCGGCCGGTCGCGCCGGCGCATCTCGAGCACGTCGCGAAGGCCCGTCGTGGTGATCACGCCGCTCCTCGCGCCGCGCCGCTCGAGCAGCGCGTTGGTGCCGGCCGTCGTGCCGTGCACCACGACGGCGATGTCGGCGAGCCGCGCCACGCGCCGCGAGATGCCGTCGAGGAAGCCGCCGGACTGGTCCGGGCGCGTGGTCGGCACCTTGGCCACCGACGCCGTTCCGTCGGCCTCGAGCACGAAGACGTCGGTGAAGGTGCCGCCGACGTCGACGCCGACCGTGATCGAGCCGGGCGTCGATGCTCGCGATCCGGCGGAGACGTTCTGATCGTTCATCGGCTCGCGGGCTCACGATGGTGGAGGCCGAGGAGGATGTGGGGCGCTCGGGGACAGGAACGCGCAAGGACCTTGCACCTCTCGGACCCGTACTCTGACGTAACGGGGCGGTGCATGGGAAGGACGACGGTCGTCCGGCTCGTGTCTCGCGTCGAGCCGACCGGTGTCGCTCGGGTGCACGGCCACGGCGCCCACGGGCTCTGGAGACCCCTCGGCCGGCTCGTCCGGGTATTCGGTCGCGACGTCGCGTTCGATCGCCTGTGCGTCCCTTCGGCGAAGGTCTCGCTCGACCCGAGCCTTCCGGAGTTCGCTGTTCGCGACGGGGCCCGACTCGCACGGCTTGAGCGGCGGACGCTCAGGGCATAGGCTGGTCGCACCCTTCACGACCTGACGGAAGAACGGCATGAAGAAAACGACCATCCGCACGCTCCTGCCGCTCGCGGCGCTCGTGGGCGCCGTCGGACTCGCGAGCACCGCCGCCGCCCTCGAGGCACCGTTCGGCGCCGGCGACCAGAGCGGGGCCTCGAACCTGATGACCTCGGCGAAGGCGCGCGAGGCGGTCGCGCTGATGAAGAACGGCTCGGTGCTCTCGCTCGGACGCACCTACGAGCCGGACATGCCGCTGTTCGGCGCGCGCGTGTTCGCCGTGCGCGGCACCGGCGGGCTCGCCGGCGGCCCGCTCGGCGGCAACGCGGTGATCTGGATGGACGACTTCCTGGCCACCGAGATCGGTCAGGTCGGCACCCAGTTCGACGGCCTCGCTCATATCGGCATCGGCGGCGAGGAGCCGATGTTCTACGGCGGCGTCCCGGCCGACGAGGTGATCGGCAGCTACGGCGTCAACAAGCTCGGCATCGAGAACGTCAAGCCGCTGTTCACCCGCGGCGTGCTGCTCGACATCGTCGCGCTGAGGGGCGCGCCGCTGGACGCCGGCGAGGAGATCACCGTCGAGGACATCGAGGCGGCGCTGGAGAGGCAGGGCACCGCCCCGCCGACGGAAGGCGACGTCGTGCTGATCCACACCGGCTGGGGCCGGCACTGGATCGAGGACAACGAGACCTTCAACTCCGGCGCGCCCGGTATCGGCATGCCCGCGGCGCGGTACCTCGGCGATCTCGGTGTCGCGGTGGTCGGCTCCGATACCTGGCCGATCGAGGTGGTGCCCAATCCCGACGAGAACCTCGTCTTCCCGGTACATCAGGAGCTCATCACCCGCCGCGGCATATTCATCCACGAGAACGTCGCCACCGAGCGCCTCGCCGAGCAGGGCGTGTACGAGTTCGCCTACATCTTCTCGCCGCTGCCGGTCAAGGGCGCGACCGGTTCGCCCGGAGCGCCGCTCGCGGTCTTCTGATCGGGCGCGGCGCCGCACCGCTCGCGCGTGGCATCGACGGATCCACGCGGTGACGTCGGTCGCCTCGCTCGTGACGGTGTCCGTGGCGAGCGGACGCCGTCTCTGCACGCCGTCGGCTTCGTCGCTCGGCGAGCCCGGCACCGTCGGCGGGCGATCGACAGGTCGTCGCACCCGCCCGGCGACTCGAGGGGCGACTCGAGGGGCGACTCGAGGGGCGACTCGGGGGGCGACTCGGGGGGCGACGGCGTCACGGTCCGGGCGCCGCCGGGCGTCCGCCGTCGTCCACCCTCCCGAGCAATCCCGGCACATGCGCGCCGAGCGCGGCGGCGCGCAGCGCGTGCATCGCGACGAACGCCGCCCAGACGCCGTCGTTGCCGAAGGCGGGGCGCAGCAACAGGTCGCAGCCGACGTAGAGCGCGCTCGCGAGCACACCCGCATCGCGGAGCGCACGACCCTGCATGGTGCCGAGAAAGAGCCCGTCGAGCTGCCAGGCGACGACGCCGACCAGCGGCACCGCGGCGCACCAGGGCAGCTGCTCGAGCGCGACGGCGCGCGCCTCGGAATCGCGGATGAACGTCTCCAGCACCCAGGTGCCGCCGGCGAGGTAGAGCAGCGATAGCAAGAGCGCCGAGCCGAGCGCGAACTCGCTGGTCAACCGCGTCACGCGCACCAGCCGCGCCCGGTCGCCCGCGCCGAAGGCCTCCCCCGCCTCCTTCTCGGTGACGAAGGCGAAGCCGTCGAGCACGAAGGCCGAGACCGTCACGAACTGCAGCAGCACCTCGTTGCCGGCCGTCACCGGCGTCGAGATCAAGGTTCCCGAGCGCACGAACCAGGCGAACGCGAACAGCAGGGCGAGGGTGCGGATCATGATGTCGCGGTTGGCGGCGAACAGCGCGGCGAGGCGGGCGCGATCGAGGAGCCGCGCCGGGACGGCGAAGGCGTCGCGGACGAGCGTCAGGCCGACGCCGAGCGCCACCCATTCGGCGATGGCGGTGCCGGCGCCGATGCCCGCCGGCCCCAGCCCGAGGGAGGCGACGAACCAGACGTCGAGCGCGGCGTTGACCCCGTTCAGGACGAGCTGGAAGGCGAGCAGGGCCGCGCCGCGGCCGCGGCCGAGCAGGTAACCGCTGACCGCCAGCGCGGCGAGGTTCGCCGGCGCCCCCCAGACCCGCGCGGCGAAGTAGCCATCGGCGAGTCCCTCGACCCGCTCGGTCACCGCGAAGGCGGCGAAGGCGAGCTCGCGCAGCGGCAGCGCGAGCGCGAGGATGATCGATCCGATCAGCGCACCGAGGGCGAGCGCACGGAGCACCACGGCACGCGCCTCGTCCTCCTCGCCGCGCCCGCTCGCCTGCGCGGCGAGCGCCGTGGTCGACATGCGCAGGAACCCGAAGCTCCAGTACAGGAAACTGAACGCGACCGACGCGACGGCGACGGCGGCGAGCTCGGCCGCGTCGCCGTACAGCCCCATGACCAGCGTGTCGACGACACCGCTCGTCGCCGTCGCCACCTGGGCGAGGATGACCGGAACGGCGAGACGCAGGACGGCGGGGCGTGTCAGCGCGGGCTCGTCGCGCGATCGCACCGGATTCTCGATCGTCACGACGACCGCCCGGACAGACTACTCTTGCCCGGGCACGAGGGGAGCCGCGGAGCTGCCGCAGCGCCCGCGCAGCACCCCGGTGTCGGCGCGATCGATGCCGCACGAGGCGATCCCGATCGGCATTTCCCCGGCCGCCGGAACCGATACCTCGAGACGGGACAGCCCCGGCTCGCCGGGCGAACGGTAGGCGATGGCCTGCATCGAACTCCGGCTCTCCTGGTTGCCCGTCCGGTCAGGCACCGCCCGATCTCGGCACGTGTCGTCCTGCGGATCCCGCCCCCGGACAGGATCAGGAACGTCGAGAACGGCCCACGCGGAACCGACCGGTACATCCGGTACGGCGACAGGTACACCATACGCGCGAGTCGCCCCTCGACGAACGCCGTGCCGCGGACGAGGTCGTCCGTCCGGTCGACCACCCTGAAGTGTCGGCTCGGGCTCACCGGACTTCCGCGGTCGCGATGCACGGAAGTGCCTCATGTCCGGCCGGCCGGTTCGTGTACGGTGGGCACCGGATCCGGCACGGGAGATCGTCCGACATGGCGTTCGAGTATCACCATGGCTTCCACGTGACCTTCGAGACGCTTCCGGAGCTCGAGCCGCTGATCCTGAAGACACGGGATCGGGGTCGCTTCCAGCGCTTCGTCAACGCCAGCCGTCGTCGCCAGTTCAAGCTGGTCAGGGACTGGGAGGTCACGCTCGGCGACACCGGTCTCGATCTCGATGGCCGCATCGTCGTGCCGATCGCCCACGAGGGCGAGACCACGATCCTCGACGGCGCCTCGATACCGCTGCCGTGGGTGGTGAGCTACCTGACCTTCGGCCTCCTGCGACCGCTCGGCATCCTGCTCACCGCCTCGATCGTGCACGACTTCGCCTACCGCCACGGCGTGCTGCTGCGGCGCGGCGCCGACGGTGTGCCCGTCGCGCGCGCCGTCGCCCGTCACGACGCGGACGAGCTGTTCCGCGGCATCATCGCCAGCGTCAACCAGTCCTCGGTGACCAGCCGTGTCGCCTGGCACGCGGTCCGGCTCGGCTGGCCGCTCGTCCGCTACGCGGGCAGGCGCGGCACGGGACGGGCACCGGTGATGTCGTGGCTGACGCTGCTCGTCGTCCTCGTCGTGCTCGTTCCCGCGGTGCGCGCCCTGGGGCTCGCCGCGCTGATCTCGCTGATCGGTGTCGGCTACGCGCTGCTGATCGTGGCGCAGCGGATGCACCCGCAGGCCACCCCCCGGGTCGACCCCGAGTAGCCGTCGGCTCGAGACGGCCGGCTCGGGAGCTATGGCTCGGGAAGTGCCGACCGGCCGGTCGCGATGGTGCTCGGCGGAAACGATACGCTCGCCATCGATGGCCGAACGCGATCCGTGACCACCGGTCGGACGATCGAGCCCGGCGGTCACGGTCGGCTCAACCGAGCCCCCCGAGAAACGGGTAGCCCGCGAGAGCTTCGACGAACGCGAAGCCGACCAGCGACGTCCAGGCGAGTGCCGCGGCGCGCGCCGCCCCGCGGCCCTTCCAGCCGAGCGATGCCAGCGCCAGCGCGAGCAGCGGCACCCCGTGCAGGGCATGCGTCGCGAAGAAATGCGCGACGCGCAGGTCCCCGTCGCCGCGCGACCAGCCGAACAGCGCGAGACCACCCGCATCGACACCGCCGCTGCCGCGGATCACGCCTTCGGCGACACCGGCCACGACGTGGTGACCGGCACCGGCCGAGAGATAGAAGGCGGTCGCGAGCGTCAGCGGCAGCGTCAGGCCGAGCCCGAGGACCAAGCCGCCCTTCAGCGCGGCGGGCGAAAGGTGCGTGTGCCGGTGCATCGCCCACGCGTACTGGGCCGTCGCGGCGGTCAGTACCGTCGCGAGCAGGCCCATCACCGGATAGGCGGGCGCGAGCAGTGCGTGGGTGAAATTGTAGTGGGCGCGTTCGCCGAGGAAGGCGGCGCCTGCCACCCAGGCGGCCTCGATCAGGACCGCGGCGATCACGAGGGCGGTGAACGCGCGCCAGCCACGCCCGTCACGAACCCGGCGCGGCACGAAGCGAGCGTAGAAGGCGAGGGTCAGGCAATAGACGCCGAGCGCGAGCTGGAATTTCAGCGGCTTGGCCCAGACGCCGACGCCGTCGATGGTGCGCGCGTCGAGCCCGTGCGCGACGAGGGTCGGCACGGCGAAGGCGGCCAGCAGCAGCGCCGTGCCGGCATAGCCCGGCGCGTCACGGCGCAGGCGTCCCGCTTCGCGGCGCAGACCCGCGAGCGGTCCGGCAGGAGGTGCGGCGGCGACGGCGGCCTGTGTCATCGACTTTCTCCGATCGGGTGGAAGGGCGAGCCCGCACCGGGGCGCAGGGCGAGACGCAGCGCGAGAAAGAGCAGCAGCCCGGCCGGACCGAGCAGGAAGGTCAGGACCAGACAGGGCAGGACGGCGAGGAAGGGCATGCCGTCGCGCCGCGCGAACAGGGCGGCGACTCCGTCGAGGCTGTCGTAACCACCACCTTCGGCACCGCCCCGGAAGGCGAGTGCCAGTCCGAGGTAGAGCGCGCACAGCGCGAGCGGCACGACGAGGCCCGCGACCGCCTGCGCGAGACGCGGCGCGAGGCAAGGAGCACCAGCCAGCCACCGAGGGCCGCGAGGCTGGCGACGTGAAAGAGGTCGTCGGGCGACACGGCTAGCTCCCGTCACGGTCTTTACAGCGTCAAGATACAAATGCATTTTGACGCTGTCAAGCGAACTTCCTAGACTGTGCCCGTGACCACGGACGAGACGAGCTCGCGACGGACGACGACCGACTCCCGGCCCTATCACCACGGCGACCTTCGCGACGCGCTGCTCGCGGCGGCCGAGTCCGTGCTCGCCGAGAGCGGCGCGACCGGGTTCTCGCTGCGCGCCACGGCCAGACGGGCCGGGGTCAGCCATGCGGCTCCGGCGCACCACTTCGGCGACGTGAACGGCCTGCTCGCCGCGCTGTGCGAGCGCGGTTTTCGGCGCCTGACGACGACGATGATCGCGCACCGCGACATGGACACCCCCCCGACCGAGCGGCTGCTGCGCATCGGCGCCGGTTACGTCGCCTTCGCGCAGGAGCACCCGGCCCTGTTCGAGCTGATGTTCGGGGGCCGGATGACCGGCATCGAGGGATCGGCCGCCGGCGAGGCGGCCTTCGGCGTGCTGCTCGAGGCGCTCGGCGCCGTGCGCGGCCATCCGATCGAGAGTGCCGACGACTGGCGCGCCGTGGCCGGCACCTGGTCGGCCGTGCACGGGCTGGCACACCTCGCGATCGCCGGGCGCATGCGCTTCCTGTCCTGCGCCGACGAGCGTCGCCCGAGCAAGAAGGGCGTCACCGGCGCGGACACGATCTCGCCCGAGGAGATCGTGCGCGTGCTGGCCGAGACCCTCGGCGACGGGCCGCCCCGCCACTCCTGAGCGAGCTGGCCGGCGACGAACTCGCCGCGCGTGTCCACGACGGGCCGTCGACGAGCCGCGTGGACAGCGCCTGCGAAGGAGTACCGCGACTAGGGAGCCACCGAACGCCATCCGTCGCCGTGCAGCGCGTCGGCCTCGCGCGCGCCGACGAGCCCGCGCCGCACGTCGTCGGCGACCGCCCGCGGATCGCGCCTTCGCGGATCGCCGTAGCCACCGCCGCCCGGGGTCTCCAGACGCACGGCCTCGCCCTGGTGCAGCCGAATGCCGCGCGCCTTCGAGGTGAGCGGCGGCCGCACCCACTCGCCCTCGTGCTCGTGGGCGAACGCGTTCAGCGCCGCGTCCCCGCCGCCGACGATGCCTCTCGGCGGATGGCACCCGCGCTCGCCGAACAGGAAGGCCTCGGCACCGCGTTCCTCCAGCACCTCGATCTCGTAGATCGCCCCGAGACCGCCTCGGTGTTCCCCGGCGCCCGCGCTGTCCGGGCGCAGCGCCCATTGGCGAAACAGGATCGGGTAGGCTGCCTCGAGGATCTCCAGCGGCGGGATGGTCGCCGTCGAGATCGGAGCGTTGCCGTGGTTGAGCCCGTCGCCGTCGATGGCGCCGCCGTGGCCGCCGCCGTAGAAGCTGAACATGACCCACGGGCGCCCGTCGGCGCGTCGGCCCGCGATCGACAGCGCGTTGATCGTGCCGTAGGCGTGGGCGACGGCTCGCTCCGGAGACGCGCCGGCCGCGGCCGAGAAGATCACGTCGATCATGCGCAGGATGGTCTCGGTGTAGCCGCCGACGGGAGCGGGGAACTCGGCCGCGAGGAACGAGCCTTCCGGCACCCGCACCTCGACCGGTCGCATGACGCCGGCGTTGGCGGGCAGCTCCGGGAACAGGTGCTTGATCGCCACGTAGGCGGTCGCCACGGCGGTGGGCCGGGCGATGTTGACCGGCCCCGCGCAACGCGGCGCGGAGCCCGCGAAGTCGAGCACCATCTCGTCGCCGCGGATCTCGAGCGCCACGCGTACCGGCAGCGCCGCACCGTCGATGCCGTCGTTGTCGAGGAAGTCCTCGGCCGTCCAGCGCCCGTCGGGCAGGGCCGCGAGCTCGGCGCGCATCATCCGTTCGGCGCGCGTGCCGAGCGCCGCCAGTGCCGAGCGGATCGTGGCGCGACCGTACTCGTCGAGGAGCGCGTCCATGCGCCGCACCCCGAGATCGAGCGCGGCGATCTGACCGGCGAGGTCCCCCTCGGCCGAACCAGGCAGGCGGGTGTTGCGAAGCAGGATGTCGACGATGTCGCGGTTCGTCGTGCCCGCACGGGCCAGGCGCACCGGGGGCAGCACGAACGCCTCCTGGAACACGTCGGTGGCACCGGGATTGTAGTTTCCCGGCACCGCTCCGCCGAGGTCGTGCCAGTGGCCGACCGAGGCGAGATGGCAGAAGAGCCTGCCGCCATGGAAGTACGGGCGCACGAGACGCATGTCCGAGAGGTGCGTGCCGCCGATGTGCGCGTCGTTGAAGATGAAGACGTCGCCGTCGGCGAGGTCTCCCTCCGCGGCCACCTTGTCGATCACCGCCTTGACCGCGAACGACATGACGCCGACGAAGATCGGCAGACCGTTCTTGCCCTGCACGAGCGTGTCGCCGGTCTCGGGATGGTAGAGGCCGTGGCTCGCGTCGTGGGCTTCGGCGATGATCGGGTTGAACGCCGCGCGGAAGAGAGTGGCATCCATCTCGTCGGCGATCTGCTCCATGCGGCCGGCGAGCACGGCCAGGGTGACGGGGTCGATGGCGGCCTCGGGCGTGTCCGACACGAGATCCGTGGCGGAGGACCGTGATCCGGCAGAGGTGGTCTGATCGTTCATCGGCACACGGAAGCAGGGGCATCGAGCGGTAGCGGACGAGCGGCCGGACGGCCGTCGCGAATGACGTCGATCTCAGGTTCGGCGTCCTTTTCCAAGGGGTCGGTCGGGCGCGACGGGGTGTTCTTCGCCTCGGACATGTCGATCACGGGCATCGGTGACCTCGTCTGTCCGGCGTCGGCCACGCCCGCCCATGTGCCGGCCCACCACCGGGAGAGGAACAGCCGCGCCGGCGTCACGCCTTCCAGGGCGGGTCGATCTCGATCGCGTCGAACGGCGCGACGCGGATCGAGGCATCGCCCTCGAACACGCCGATGTCGCGCCATGTGCCGTCGACGAGCTCGAACGCCTCGAGTCGCCCCGCCTTCGGATCGACCACCCAGGCGTGACCGACGCCGTGGCGAGCGTAGAGCGGCATCTTGGTCTCCCGATCGTGACTCGCGGTCGACGGCGAGAGGATCTCGCAGACCCAGTCGGGCACGACCTGGAACCGATGATCGTCCGGCAGCTCGGGCATGCGCCCGCGACGCCAGCCGGCCAGATCCGGAACGGTGAGTTCGACGTCGCGGACGAAGTGGACCTCCGGTTCGACGATGTTCCACCAGCCGCCCGGCCCCCCACGACCGCGCGAGAAGGGGTTGACCAGATCACCGCCGATGTTCGACGCCGCCAGGCCGTGCCGCGCCGCCGGTCGCGGAAAGGCGTAGAGCTGGCCGGCGATGATCTCGCCGTTCACCCCCTCGGGCAACGCCTCGAGTGCTTCGTAGAGCGTGTCGGGACGGGAGCGCGAGGGCATCGAGGACATGTCGTCAGTCTAGCGCGCGGCGGGGCACCGAGCGCGGATCGATGTCGAACACGCTCGGCCTGTCCTCGCCAGGGGACAGGACACACCGTGTCGATGAAGTCGTGTCCGGGGGCGCTATCCTGCAATCGGGGCGCCGTCCGGCACGGCGCCCGGCAGGTACGGCCGAGCCGTCACTCGTGAAATACTGCCCGCACCTCGACCCATGACGAAGGACCACCGATGAATGCACTGATCTACAGCAACGAATACCCGCCCTACAACTACGGTGGCGCCGGCGTGCACGTCGAGTACCTCGCCCGCGAGCTGTCCAGGCTGCCGGACGTGGATGTCGACGTTCGTGCCTTCGGCGATCAGGACGATCCGGACCATCCCCTGAAGGTCAAGGGCTACCCGGTCGACACCGACGGCTACGGGGCACCGAAATTCCTCCATTCGATCTTCGGCAGCTCGCAGCGCGCGATCGACTACAACGCCGACGGCAACGAGGCCGACGTCGTCCATTGCCATACCTGGTACACGCACCTCGCCGGCATCATGACGAAGCTCAACTACGGCGTTCCGCTCGTCGTCACCGGTCACTCGCTCGAGCCGCTCCGCCCCTGGAAGCGCGAACAACTCGCCGGCGGCTACGACTTCAGCTGCTGGGTCGAGAAGACCGCGCTGGAAATGGCCGACGCCGTGATCGCCGTCTCCGAAGGCACCAGGACCGACATCCTGAAGCACTTCAACGTGCCACCCGAGAAGATCCACGTCATCTACAACGGTATCGACACCGAGGAGTACAGACCCGTGGATCCGACACCCGCACTGAAGAAGTACGGCGTGCCCGAAGACAAGCCCTTCGTCCTCTTCGTGGGGCGTATCACCCGGCAGAAGGGCATCATCCATCTCGTCCAGGCCATCAAGCACATGCAAGAGGGCTACAACGTCGTGCTGTGCGCCGGCGCCCCCGACACCAAGGAGATCGCCGCCGAGATGGAGACCGCCGTCGCCGAGGCCGGCAAGGAGCGCGAAGGCATCTACTGGATCGACGAGATGGTCGACAAGACCGACATCATCCAGCTCTACTCCGGCGCCTCCGTCTTCTGCTGCCCGTCGATCTACGAACCCTTCGGCATCATCAACCTCGAGGCGATGGCATGCGAGACGCCCGTCGTCGGCTCGATGGTCGGCGGCATCCCCGAAGTCGTCGTGCACGACGAGACCGGCTTTCTCGTCCCCGTGGCGCAACAACAGGAAAGCCCCTTCGCCCCGCTTCACCCGGCGGCCTACGCCAAGGATCTCGCCCACAACGTCAATCGCCTGATGGCCGATCCCGAGAAGCGCGAGCGCTTCGCGAAAGCCGGCCGCAAGCGCGCCGTCGAGCAGTTCAGCTGGACGAGCATCGCCCGGCAGACCCGAGACCTGTACGCCTCCCTGAAGCGGTGACTCGTCCGTCGACCCTGCTCGACAAGCTCTGGCGCTCCCACGAGATCCTCCGGCGCGAGGACGGCACCTCCCTCCTGTGGGTGGATCGTCACCTCGTGCACGAAGGCTCCCACCACGCCTTCGCCAGGATCGCCGCGCGCGGCGCGACGGTGGCCGAGCCCGCGCTGACCCTCGCCGTCACCGATCACTACGCGCCGACGCGCGACCGGCTGCACATCGCCGACGCCGCGTCCGCGCGCATGATCGCGACCCTCGCGGACAACGCGCGGCGCCACGGCATCGAGCTTCTCGGACTCGACGATCCGCGCCAGGGCATCGTGCACGTCGTCGGCCCCGAGCTCGGGCTCACGCTGCCGGGGCTGCTGATCAACTGCGGTGACAGCCACACCTCCACCCACGGCGCCTTCGGCGCGCTCGCCTTCGGCATCGGCGCGACCGAGGTGGCGCACGTGCTCGCCACGCAGACGCTCTGGCAGAGGAAACCCCGAAGCATGCGCATCACCGCGAACGGCTCGTTCGGCGAGGGCGTCACGGCGAAGGACCTGGCGCTGCACTGGATCGCGGCGCTCGGCGCCGACGGCGCGCGCGGGCACGCGATCGAGTACGCCGGCGAGGCCGTCGCGAATCTCTCGATGGAGGCGCGCATGACGCTGTGCAACCTCTCGATCGAGGGCGGGGCCCGCTTCGGCCTGATCGCACCGGACGACGTCACGCTTCGCTACGTGCGGGGACGCCCGCGCGCACCGGTCGGGGCCGACTGGAACCGCGCGACGGCACACTGGAGGACGCTCGCGAGCGATGCCGGTGCCGCGTTCGACCGGGAGGTCACGTTCGAGGCGGTGGACGTCGCGCCGACCGTCACCTGGGGCACGAGCCCCGACCAGGCCGTCGCGGTGGACGGGCGCGTGCCCGACCCCGACGCACTGCAACCCGGGAGCGCCGACGCCGTCCGCGCCGCGCTCGAATACATGGGTCTCGCGCCCGGCCAGGCGCTCGAGGGCGTGCCGATCGACCGGGTGTTTCTCGGCTCGTGCACCAACGGACGACTGGAGGACCTGCGTGCCGCGGCGGCGATCCTCCGGGGCCGCCGGGCCCGGGTACCCGGTCTCGTCTCGCCGGGCTCGAGCGCGGTCAAGGCGGAGGCCGAGCGCGAGGGCCTCGACCGGATCTTCGTCGACGCCGGGCTCGACTGGGCCGAGTCCGGCTGCTCGCTCTGCGTCGGCATGAACGGCGACACCGTCGCGCCAGGCGAGCGCTGCGCGTCGAGCACCAACCGCAACTTCCGCGGACGACAGGGGCGCGGGGCGCGCACGCACCTGATGTCGCCCGCGATGGTGGCGGCCGCCGCCGTCGCCGGCCGCATCGTCGACGTGCGCTCCCTGACCGCACGGCAGGCTGCCCCGTGAAGGGCTGGTCCACGCACACGGGCCTCGCGGTGCGCCTGGCGCTCGACGACGTCGACACCGACCAGCTGATCCCGGCGCGGTTCATGTCGCGCTCTCGCGCCGACGGCTACGGTGATCAGCTCCTCCACGACCTGCGCCGGGACGCGCGCGGCGAGCCCGATCCGGACTTCCCGCTCGCGCGCCACCCGCAGGCGAGCGTGCTGATCGCCGGGCGGAGCTTCGGCAGCGGCTCCTCGCGCGAGGCGGCGGTCTACGCGCTCGTCGACGCCGGCATCCGCGTCGTGGTGGCTTCCGGGTTCGGCGACATCTTCGCCGCCAACGCGGTCAACAACGGCCTCTTGCCCGCGCGCGTCGACGAGGTGGACCGGGTACGGCTGGACGACGCCGTCGGCGAAAGGGCGGTGCGGGCGGCGGTGTCGCTCGAGCGCGCGACCGTCTCGCTCGACGCCCTGACCGTGGCGTTCGAACTCGACGACACCCGGCGCACCAAGCTGATCAACGGCTGGGACGACATCGACCTGACTCTCGCTCGCGAGGCGGACATCGCGCGCTTCCGCGAGCGCCGCCGCCGGGAGGCGAGCTGGGCATGGCCGGCGCCGGACGGGCCTCGGTGAAGGCCGGGACACGCCGACGACGGGCGAGGAGCGGAACCGCCCCGACACCGGAGAGCGTTGCCGGTTAAGGTGTTCCGGACCGTCGGTGGAGTCCGACGGAGCGTCGAACCGATACACACGACAGGGAGCGCCACCGGCATCCCCCGCCCCACGGAGAGTAGAGAGCGATGAAGAGATTCACCCCGCACGCGCCGCTGGCGAGCGCTGCCCTGCTGGTCGCCACCGCACTGGCGAGCGCCGCCTCGCACGCCGAGGACACCCTCACCGCCGTGCACGCCTTCCCGGAAACGCTGATCTACACCCAGAGCTTCCTCGCCTTCGTCGACAAGGTGAACGAGGCGGGCGAGGGGGTGGTCAACATCGAGGTACGCGGCGGCCCGGAGGCCATCGGCATGTTCCAGCAACCGGACGCGGTGCGCGACGGCATCGTCGACATGGTCTACACGCCGGGCAGCTTCTACGCGGGCGTCGTGCCCGAGAAGGACGCGATGGTGGCCTCGAATCTCACCGCCGTCGAGACGCGCGAGAACGGCGGCACCGCGCTCATGGACGAGATCCACCGGGAGAAGATGGGCGTGAAGTACCTCGGCTGGTTCGACAGCGGCGTCTGCTACAACCTGTGGACCCGCGACGAGCCCTCGTTCGACGCCGACGGCAACCTCGAGGTGGACGGGCTGAAGCTGCGCGGCAACGCCGTGTACAACGCCTTCTTCACCAACTACCTCGGCGCCCAGGTGATCGACCTGCCCACCGGGGACGTGTACTCGGCGCTGCAGAGAGGCGTGGTCGACGCCACGGGCTGGACCCAGATCGGGCTGATCGACCTGAAGTGGAACGAGTTCCTGAACTACCGCATCGAGCCGTGCTTCTTCTCCACCGATCTCGGTGTGGTGGTCGACCTCGACGCGTGGGAGGGCCTCTCCGACGAGTCGAGGCAGATCCTCGAGGACGTCGCCGTGCAGCACGAGAAGGACAGCGTGGCGGCGATGCGGGCCAAGCGCGACGAGGATTTCGCGGCGCTCGAGGAGGCCGGCATGACGGTAATCGAGCTCGAGGGCGAGGCACGGGCGAACTACCTCGCCGCCGCGCGCGAGAAGACCTGGGAGCGCATGCAGGAGTTGATGGCCGAAAGCCCGCAGGGCGACGGCAACTACGACGCGCTGATCGATCTCTACTACGACCGGGCGGCCGACGAGTAACGGCGACGCGCGTTTCGGAGCACGGCGCGTGCGGGCGCTGACCCGATCCTACGACGTCGTGCTCCACACCATGGCGGCGATCGCCGCGGCCGCCCTCGCGTGGCTGATGGTCTCGGTGATCGTCTCGGTGGCGATGCGGAACGCGGGGCTGCAGCCGTTCGCGTGGCTGTTCACGTCGGCCGAGTACTCGCTGCTCTACATGACCATGCTCGGGGCGCCGTGGCTCGTGCGCGAGCGGGGACACGTGCACATCGAGCTGGTCACCGCGGCGCTTCCACCGGCCCTTCGGGCGTGGGTCAGCCGCGGCGTCGCGCTGCTCTGCGTGCTCGTGTGCGCGGTGCTCGCCCGCTACGGCCTCGAGCTCTTCCTGACCAACCTCGAGCGAAACGACGTCGACGTGCGCGCGTACTATTTCCCGCGCGCGTGGCTTTCGGTCGCCTTCCCGTTGAGCTTCGGGTTCATGGCGATCGAGTTCGCGCGCTTCGTGTGGGGCGAGGAGCTCATGCACTCGGGCGAGGCGGGCATTCACGAATGAAGACCCGCGATCGACGGGCCGCGACCGTTGGCCTCCACCGATGGACCGTGGCCGATGGACTGCGACCGATGACCCGCCGCTGATGACCCGCCGCTGATGGAATGGTACGCGGCGCTCGCCCTGCTGCTCGGCAGCATCGTCGTCCTGATGGCGATCGGCATGCCGGTCGCGCTCGCGTTCCTGGCGGCCAACATCCTCGGCGCCTGGGTGTTCATGGGCGGCGAGCGCGGCGTGGTGCAGCTCCTGAACAACGGCCTCGGCTCGCTGACGAGCTACGCGCTGGTGCCGATCCCGCTGTTCCTGCTGATGGGCGAGATCTTCTTCCACACCGGTCTCGGCGGGCGCATGTTCACCGCGATCGATCGCCTGCTCGGACGCCTGCCCGGACGCCTGAGCTACGTCACCGTGCTCGGCGGCACCGCCTTCTCCACGCTCTCGGGCTCCTCGATGGGCTCGACCGCGCTGCTCGGCTCCCTGATGGTCCCGGAGATGAACCGCCGCGGCTACAAGCGGCACATGAGCATCGGTCCGATCCTCGGTACCGGCGGGCTCGCGATCATCATCCCGCCGTCGGCGCTCGCGGTCCTGCTCGCCACCCTCGCGCAGATCGACGTCGCCGCGCTCCTGATCGCGGGAGTGATTCCAGGGCTCCTGCTCGCGTCGTTCTACGTCGCGATGATCGCGCTGCAGACGCGGTTCGACCCGGACGCCGCCCCCGCCTACGACGTGGCGCCACTGTCGGCGTCCCGGCGCGTCGTGCTGCTGCTGCGCGAGGTGGTGCCGATGATCGGCGTCATGGTGATCATCGTCGTGCTGATGATCGGCGGCGTCGTCACGCCGTCCGAAGCCGCCGCGTTCGGCGCGCTCGGCGTGATCGTGCTCGCCCTCCTGTACCGCTGCCTGACGCTCGAGGCGCTGCGGAAGTCGCTCGACGGCGCGCTGCGCGTCACGCTGATGGCCTACCTGATCGTGTTCGGCTCGGCCACGTTCAGCCAGCTCCTCGCGTTCTCCGGCGCCTCGCGTGGGCTGATCACCTGGGCCACCGGCTTCGACCTCGACCCGCTCGCGATGCTGCTCGTGATGTTCGCGGTGCTCCTGCTGCTCGGCATGTTCATGGAGCAGATCTCGATGATGCTGCTGACCGTGCCGATCTTCTTCCCGCTCGCCCAGACGCTCGGCTTCGACCCGGTCTGGTTCGGCCTGATCATGCTGCTCGCGCTCGAGATCAGCTTCACCACGCCGCCGTTCGGACTGCTGCTGTTCGTCATGAAGGGGGTATCGCCGCCGGACACCACGATGCGCGACATCTACCTCGCGGCGATGCCGTTCATCGGTTGTTCCTTGCTGCTCGTCGCGCTGCTGATCGCCTTCCCGGGCATCGCGCTGTGGCTGCCGGGCCTCGGGTGACGGGACGGCAGGTCCGGCCCGCACGAGGGCGCGTCACGCGGCGGACCGACGACCGGGTCCCGTCCGTCGCCACGTCGTCGAGGGGAGGTCGATCGGTCGGGCGCGCATGGACCGTCCACGAGCCGTGCGATCGCCCGAAGGGCCCTCGCCGAGCCGCATCCACCGACTCGACCGTCGTCCGGCCTTCCGGCTACAGCCCGCGCAGATGGCCCGTCTTGATCCAGACGCGGGCACCGTCGGGGCCGGCCGTCGCCTCGAGCGATGTCCCGACCGGCGCACGCAGCCACGACAGGCGACGGAGCGTGTCGCCGTCCTGCTCGAACCCGCCGTCGAGCACGAACGCCTCGGCCCCGCCACTCGCGTCGATCGCGACCCGCGCCCCCGGCTCCCAGCGCTCGACGCGGACGCTCTCGCGCTCGTCCTCGTAGAGCGGCGAGACGTGGACGCCGTCCCGGGTCCGGTCGGCGACGGCGCCGAGCTTGTCCAGGTGCGCGTGCACGTAGGTCCGATCGTCCGGCGCGAACTGCCAGAGCTTGACGAAGATGACGCACCCCGGCGTCGAGCCCGGGGTGTGGCTCGACTGCGGCGGGTTCCGGATGTAGGAGCCCGCGGGCCAGTCCCCGTAGTCGTCCTCGAACACGCCCTCGAGCACGATGAACTCCTCGCCCCCGCCGTGCACGTGGGACGAGAAACGGCTTTCGGGCGCGTAGCGCACGATCGTGGTGACCCGATCGTGCTCGGCGTCGACCCGGTCCAGGCGCCGGCGCTCGACGCCCGGCATCGGGGAGGCCTCCCAGTCGATCGAGTCGCCGTGCAGGACGACGCGTTTCGTGAAGTCGGCGTTGACGTCCACGACGCTCAGCCCGTGACGGCCTTGACGCTCGGGCGCGAGGCGACGCGCTCGCGCCAGGCGGCCAGGTTCGCGTACCCGCTCGGAATCTCGACCTTGGCGAAGTCGACGAAGCCGAGGCCCATGAACAGCGTGATGTCGGCCATCGAGAAATCGTCACCGGCGACGAACGGACGCTCCGCGAGCAGGCCGTCGAAGTACTTCATGCCGTTCGCGGCGACCGCCCTCTGGCGCTCGCCCCACTCGGCGCACTGCTCCCCTTCGATGGCAGGTCCGAGTCCGTCGGTGGCCTGATGGAAATAGGTGCCGACCGCGTCCGTGACGTATCGCTCGGCACGGCGCTGCATCATGTGAACCATCGCCCGCGCCTTCGGCGTGTCGCCCGTGAGGCTCGGACCGTCGAAGGCGGCATCGATGTACTCGGTGATGGCGGTGCACTCGGCGATGTACGTACCGTCGTCGAGCTCGAGCACGGGAACGGCCGAGCTCGGGTTCATCCGGCGGAACGCGGGCCGCTTGTGCTCGCCCCCCATCACGTCCACGTCGACGAAGTCGACCCGATCGAAAGCGCCCCTCTCGTGCAGCGTTATGCGCACGCGGGCGGGGTTGGGGAAGGCGGCGGTATCGTGAATCTTCACGAAAGGGGGTCATCCTGGAACGATAGGCAGATCTGCCTATCTGATCTATCTATCCATGGATAGTAGACTGAGATTCGCCACCAACGGGCGGTACCTCGCGGGAACATCGGGACACCCCGGGGTCATGCGGGCCAGCCAGCCCGCCCCGTCGATCATTCGAGCCGCCGTCGTTCCTTCCTCCCCGTTGTCCGGGATGACGAGAGAGCCGCCGACGCGGGCGGGATCGGAGCCGGACGAACCGCCGCAGCCGGCGAGGACCATGGCGGCGAGGACGAGATTCGCACCGGATAGCGAGAGACGGCTCGACGTGAACATTCGGCTGATCTCCAGGGCCAGAGGCATTCTCGCGACGACTCGCGAGAAGTCATCGCCGACGGACGCTCGATCGACGGGTGCGCGTACTCCGTCGTTCCCTCTCTCAGGGACGCGGCGAACCGGCTCGCACGAAGCGTTCGCCGCTCGCGTAGTCGATCCGGACCAGTCCGCCGCCGTCGGCGAACACGACGCCGCTGATCGGCGGTACGCCGTCGGGAAGGTCCACGCGAACGGCGTCCGGATCGGCGTAGAGCACTTCCACGGCGAACGCGTAGCGGGCTTCACCGATGTCGACATCGGTCAGGACGCGCGTCCTCCAGCGCGACGTGACGTCGGTGATGCCGTCGTCGTCGTTGTTGACTACCGGATTCTGCACGTTGAACGGGAACTTGACGCCGAGCGGCTCGCCGAGCGGAGACTCGAGGGTGGTCACGATGAAGAATCCCTGGTCCTCGAAGGCCTGTTCGAACCCCTCGAGCTGCAGGAACTCGATCGCCAGTCCGGCGCGCGGGTCGTCGAGCGTGTACCGGCGCGTCGAGGTCTTCCGGCACACGACCTCCTCGGCCCCGAAGCGATCCAGGCCTTCGTAGGGCGCGTTGTCCTCCCGTGACAGCAAGGTCAAGGACAGGCTAGCCCCGCCCGCATCCCGGAACGTCGCGGTCTCGCCGACTTCGCCGACGGCCGACCAGCTCGCGGCCTGCGGCAGATCGAAGCTGCTGCAGGGTCGCGTGCCGCTCGTGCAGGCGGCGAGCGTACCGGTCAGCGCGGCAATCAGGAGAAGTCTCATCGTCGGCAGTCTAACAGCGCGTGCTCCACGATCCGGACAGGACGGATCTGGCCGTGTCGAGCCGCCCCGCCAGTCGATCTCCCGACCGTCACCCGCGGCTCCTCACGCCTCTCCGGCGAGCAGGCGGTCGCGAATGCCCACCATGTAAGCGAGCTGATCGACGGACACGCGGCCGAACGTCATGTCGCCGGTTTCTTCCTGAATCGCCTCGGTGAGCGAGTCCCTGTTCAGATCCGGCCCGCTCGGCGCGTCCTTCGCCATGCCGATGATCTTCGCGAACTCCGCCTGGTGGTCGGGCGTCAGATCGTCCCAGGGGGTGAGCTCGTCGAGGGCGGTGACGTAGTCGTAGGCGGCGTCGCGGTCGTCCACGTACGACACGAGCGCGGCGCTGATGTAGCCGGCACCGCCGTTCTGGAACTGCCAGGAGTGCGCGGCCTCGTGGGCGAGCAGGTCGAGCCCGTTCTCCGTCAGCGTGCCGTCCGCCTCGAAGGCACCATCCTTCAGGTAGATGTCGTTGCCCACGGCTTGCGAATCCAGGTCGAGCGCATCCTTTATCCCGCCCCGGTGTATGCGGATGCTGCCGTAGTCGAGACTGTCGCCGTAGATCGACTCCAGGTGCTCGCGTTCCTCCGCGTTCAGCCCGCGCACCTCGGACAGTCCGAACGTGCCGTCGAGGAACGTGCCGGTGGCGTGCAAGGTCAGCGCCGTGGTCTCGATTACCCAGCCCGCCGCCTCGCGCCCGACGTTCCGGACCGTCCCGCGCCCACTGTCCCAGGCACCGCGCAAGTCGCCGACGAGCAGGTTGCCGGTGAAGTCGACCAGACCGGCGTTGAGCTCCGTGCCGATGTCGACGACGGTCTCGGCGGTATTGACGACGATGTCGACGCTGCCCTTGAAGAACTCCAGCTGCGGCTGGACGAGGCGATCGTTGACGAACTCGCCGGCCGGGCCCAGTTTCTCGAGGACCGGCGTGATGACGCGGCCGTTCAGGGAGTCGACGCCGTCGGTGACGAGGTCCCCGGCTCCACGGACGACGCCGCCGACCGCGTCGCCGACGTCCCGCACCGCCCGACTGACCGCCTTTCGCGCGCGGGAGAACCAGCCGTACTCGACCACGGTCTCCTTGCCGTCGACGAGAACGACCCCTCGATCATCATCCGCCCGGATGCTCGCGACCTCGGCTTCGCTGACCGGCTCGCCCGACGACAGGCGGGCGAACAGCTCGCCCTCGTCGCCGACCGTGTCGGTCGCGTTGAGCCGCGTGTCGAGGGCGTGCCCGACCTCCTCGGTCAGGATGTCGAGCGCCCGGGCGGGGTCGCCCGCGAGCAGCTCGGTCGTCAGCAGGATGCGGTCGCTCGCGCCGTCGTAGGCGCCGAGGGCTTCGCCCGCACCCTGCGTGCCGGAGAGATCGGCGAGACTCGCGGCATCCACGACCTCGATGCGGGGCAACCAAGAGAAGTCGCCGGCCAGCGCCTGCTGCCGGATGCCCTCGGCGGCGGCGCGGTCGTAGCCGGGGCCGAAGGTCTTTTCCAGAAGCGCGTGAAACTCCGACGGGTCGCCGGCCGTCTCCGCGAAGCGCTCCCGGAAGGTGGCGACGACCGCCGTCTCGGGTGCGGCGGTGCCTTCGGCCGCGAGCGCGGCCGGGCGGACCGTGATCGCGTCGGCGGGAGATCGTCCCGAGCCTCCGCCGTCCGACGAGGACGACAGGTCGGTGCCTGCACCGGTCGGCCTCGTGCCGCCCGGCGTGCCGTCGTCGCCGAGGAGCGAGCGCTCGGCGCTCGCCGCCTTCGCGCGCCAGACGGGATCCGTCGCGCGGGGTGTCGTCGTGTTCAGGCGCATCGTCTCGCTCGGTGGGTGAGTCTGTCTCTCACCGTACGACACGTCCGGCGCGTCGACCATCCGGGTGAACCCGCATGGAACCGGTCGTCCGACCCGTCAGGCAACCGAGGCGTCCGGCGGAGGGGAGGAGCCGGTCGATCGATCCGCGATCGGCGGATCCGCCTTGAGGATCGCCCTCACCAGCGTCACCCGCGATGTCGCCCGCGCCTTCTCCATCAGATTCCTCACCTGCGTCTTCACCGTATCGATCCCTGTCCCTCGGCTCTCGGCGATCTCCGGATTCGTCAGCCCCTCCAACACGAGCGACGCCACCGCCGTCTCCGCTTCGGTCAAGGCGTAGGCGGCCGCGAACGGTGCCACCGAGCAGCTCCCCGCATTGCCGATGTCGATCAGCTGCACCAGCACCTCGCCCCCGTCCCCGTCGAGTTCGCCGAGGTGATCCCGCAGCGGCGAGATCTCGATCAGCAGAGGCTCCGCATCCGGTGTGCATCGCACCGCCAGCAGCGCCTCGGCCCGCGCGCGGCTGCCCTGGAGCGACAGCGTCGCCGCCGTCAGCGCCGCGACGAGCGCCTTCCCGTCCACCGCGTCACGACAACCCAGCGCCCCCGAGGCGAGCCGCGTCAGTCCGTGTCCGGCGTCGAGGATGCGATCGGCCTCGGTGTTGGCGACGATCACCCGCCCGCGCTCGTCGAGCACGCAAAGCCCGAGCCCGACGTGATCGAGCGCGGCGAGCGCCGCACGGTAGCGCCGACGCAGCCGCCCGAACACCTGACCCATCTCGACCGCCTTGGCCACGTGCGGGAGCAATGCCCGGAACGGCAGCCGGGCGCTCGCGGGAATTTCATCGATGCCGGCGGGGAACTGGAAGGCCAGCGTGTCGAAGTAGCGCGGCGTCTCGTTCAGCCGCGCGAACAGCTTGTCGCCGATGCCGAAGTGTTTCTCGATGAATCGGTAGTCGGGTCGCTCACGCAGCTCTTCGATCGGACTGTCCCACGCTTCCTCGATGGTGAGAAGGCGGCGTGCCGGAAAGCGGAGCGAGCCAACCTGTCCTTCACGGTCCAACGGAGCCAGGTGCTCTATCCAGTGCCGCATCATCTCCTCGGTCATGCCTTCGCGAAGCACCCGCCCGAGCGCGCTGATCGCGTAGGCGTCCGGGTCGAGCGTGTCGAAGCTGAACAACGCCGCGCAGCGCGACCCGACGATCTCGGTACAGCGATCGAGCGTCTCCGGCCACGCTTCCTCGGATACCGCGGCGCCGTAGATCGCGGTGAGCGTGTCGGCGTCGACGGGCGGCAGGGCGGGCTCGGTCATTCGGGCGGCTCCCTCGTTCAGCGCAGCGGCCGCCCGGACAGGCGATCGTGAGCGCTCACGGCAAAACGTAGCAGATCCCCCGGAAGCGGATCGGACCGCGTCGGAAACAGCCGTACGCGCCCGTGAGTCCGAGTCCCGAGTTGCAGTGTGCATCACCTTCTCGGCGGCAGCACTTCTCGATACGAGACGAAAGTGCAGGCACGTCACCCGACCGGGTGATGCGAGCATGGCCCCGATCGCCCAGGATCCTTGCCATCCGGTCATGCAAGGCCTTCTTGCCCGCACCGGCAGACAACAGGACGAACGGGAGAATCGATGATGAACACCTCACTGCAACGGCGCGGACGCCACCGCTCGCCGGGACGCACCGCCGCCGCGGTCATGGCCGCCGCCGCCGCACTCGCCGCCGGGTCGGCATCGGCGCAATCGGCGGGTTACGCCGACGATTTCTCCCGCGACAGCCTGCGCTACTCGTTCGAGGCGGCCCATTCGGCGGCAGCGCCGGCAACGGCACCGCGACCCTCGTCGAGGACGGCGTGCTGCTGGCGGTCGACGCGCCGGCGGACGCCAACGACTACCTCTTTCTCGGCACCGATGATCCCGGCGACGCGTTCTCGGCACGCGTGACGATGAACTCGATCGCCGGCCCGATCGATGGCCAGGGCGGCATCTGGCTCGAAGGGTATCTCTACAACGACACGGCCGACTTCGGCGGCGAGGAGTTCAGCGACGCCGGCAACGTCTTCGCCACGGTCACGCTCGACTTCTTCGGCGACGGCGGGCGGCTGGCCTCCCTGTGCCTGCAGGTCGACGGCGAGAACGACTCGATGCCCTTCCCCGGATTCGGGGAGGAGGGCAACAACTGCGAGGGGTTCGACGAATTGCTGCCCGATCTCGGCACCGAGTACACGCTGTCGCTCGCGCTCGATCGGGAAGCGTCGACGTTGACCGCCTCGGTCGGCGAGGCGAGCAAGGTGGTGCAGATCGAGACGCCGATCTTCGCCTCTTCACGCCAACAGCGGAACCTGCAGCTGGTGCGGTTCGGCGAAGGCACCGCCACCGCCACGGTGCACGGCATCTCGACCGAGCGCTTCGACGACGACTTCCGTGCCGAGCCGATCGTGTTCGGCCCCTATCAGGTCTCGAACGATCCGACCGGGCAGGAAGGCACGGTGAGCATCGTCGACGGCCGCGCCCGCTTCGACGTCGCCTCCGATGGCGACAGCTACCGCCAGGCCACGCTGCGCTTCGCGGACCCGCTGCCCGACTACCTCGAGGCGGAGATATCGGTGTCGTCCGAGTCCGCTCTCTCCACGGGCGGTCGCGTCGGCACCCGGCTGCAGGGGCGGCTCTACAACGACACCGCCGCCGGCGGCTTCAACGACCGCGAGGGCGATGTCTACGCCTCCGTCGAGCTGACGTTCCGCGGCAACGGCGGACGCGAGGCGCAGTACTGCATGAACCGCAACAACGATGCCGACGGCGAGAGCGCCTTGCCGCTCCTCGACGCCGAGGACGATTGCCTGAACTTCGGCTTCCTGCCCGAGCTCGACACTGCCTACCTCGCGCGACTGGCACTCGATCGCGAGGCCGGCACCGTCACCTTCGCGATCGGCGACGAGGTACGCGTCCACGATATCGCCACGCCGATCCTCGAGGCGGGCAACGGCTACCGCGAGATCGTCCTGTTCGCCGATGACGACAGCGTCGGGGTGAGCCACGCCGACGACCTGCGCACCTCGTCCGACGCGATGACGGCCGAGGAGATCGCCGCGGCGAACGCACCGGTCGACGGCGCCGATCCGATGGACTCGGGCACGGACGACGGGACGGCACCGGATGCCACGGAAGATGCGAGCGACACGGGCGACACGGGCGACACGGGCGACGCGGGCGACACGGGCGACACGGGCGACACGGGCGACACGGGCGACGCGGGCGACGCGGGCGACACGGGCGACACGGGCGACGCGGGCGACGCGGGCGACGCGGGCGACACGGGCGACACGGGCGACACGGGCATCGTTCCCGACGCGACGCCGACCCCGAGTGCTGGCGGCTCGGGTAGCGGGGGCGGCTGCTCGATCGACGGCGAGCGCGGCGACGGGCTGCTGTGGCTCCTCGCCCTGCTCGCGGTCGCGACACTCGGCCTGCGCGGCCGACACGGCACGGGCCGACGCCTCGACGCTCGCTGAGGAAGACCCCGGACGGCGACGAACGCTCCGCCGTCCGGGAACCGCCTCGACCACCACCCGCAGATCCGACGACGACGACGACGACAGTCACCGACGATCAAGGACAAGACGATGACGAACACACCCTCCGGACCCGCCACCCGAGAACGCATCGACGTTCCCCACCCGAGCAGACCCCTCATGACCCTTCGACTACCCGACCGACGCGGCACCCTGTCCGCGCTCGCCCTCGCCCTCGCCGCCTCGGCGAGCCATGCCCAGTCACTGGAGTTCGCCGACGACTTCTCGGCCGAATCGCTGCGCTTCACCGTCGATCGCCGACCCGAGGATCGCTCCGTGCGTACCTACGACATCCTCGACGATCGGATCGTCATGACGGTATCGGCGACGTCGAACGACGATCAGGGGCGGGCCGAGCTCGACGCCTGGGGACGTTCCGACTCGATCACGGCGCGCGTCAGCCTCGACAGCGTCGACCTGCCGGTCGATCGCGATGCCGATTCCAGGCTGCGCGTCGCCGGCCACTTCTACAACGAGATGGCGGACGGTGGCACGAACGGGCGTGTCGGCGACGTCTACGTGCAACTGCGTCTGCGCGCCCGCGGGGACGGAAGCCGCGAGGCGAGCATCTGCGTCGATCGCGAGCTCGAGGACGGTAGCGAGGGCGTGGCGCTGTTCGAGGACGGGGACAACTGCGAGACCTTCCCGGACTTCGTGCCCGAGCTCGGCACCGCCTACACCCTGTCCGTCGGAGTCGATCGCGCCGCCGGCACGCTGACCTGGTCGATCGACGATCAGGTGCGCTCGGTCGGGCTGGGACAGCCGGTGTTCCTGCCCGCACGAGGTCGACGCAGCGTCCAGCTGACCCAGGAGGGCACGCCCGGAGAGGCGATCGCCAGCGTCTACTCGGTCGGTATCGACGGCCATGCACAGGACTTCACCGTCGAGGCGCCGGTGATCGGGCCTTACCGCCCGTTCTTCGATTTGCAGAACCGCGGGCGCACGCTGTCGGTCGTCGACGGGCGCGCTCGCCTCGAATCGGCCTCGGCCGACGGTGGCGACGAGCGACTGTCCATGCCGGTCATCGGCGACAGCGACCGGATCGAGGCCACCCTCGAGCTCTCCTCCGAATCGACGCTCGCGGGCACCGGCACCGATGGCGAGGACGCACCGGCGGGCATCAGCCTGGGCGGCACGTTCTACAACGACACCGCCGAAGGCGGGTTCAACGAGAACGAGGGCAACGTGTTCTCCGTGATCTTCGTCGAGACGGCCGACGGCCAGCCCGAGCTCCGCTACTGCATGTTCCGCTCGAACACCACCGACTTCTCGGATTCCAACGCCCTGCTCGCCGAGGGTGAGGTCAGCTGCCCCGACTTCGGCATCGCCGCGGACTTCGACACGGCCTACCCGGTCTCGATCGAGCTGGACCGCGACGCCGGTCTGATGCGGTTCAGGGCCGGCGAGATCGAGCGCACTCACACCATCGCCACACCGATCTTCTCGCCGGAATCGAACGATCGCTTCATCCGCGTCCAGGCGCGGGCGCGGAACGGCTCGACGGCGGTCGGCTACGCCGACGACTTCCGCACGTCGGCCGACGCCCCGCTGGTGGCGAACGGGGGCGTGACGGACGACACCGATGCCGAGGAGCCGGCGACGCAAGACATGCAAGACATGGATGTCGGCGACACGGAGACGCCGGAAGACGCGGATGCCGACGGCACGGAAACGCCGGACGACACGGATGCCGACGGCACGGAGACGCCGGACACCACGACCGATGCCGAACCGGCGACTTCCTCGAGCGGTGGCAGCTCCGGTGGCGGTGGGTGCTCGATCGGCGGCGAGCGCAGCGATGGCCTGACGTGGCTGCTGGGGCTGCTCGCTGCCGGTGCGATCGTCGTGCGACGTCGCCGCACCGCGTCGCTCTGAGCGCAGGTCGGGGGGGGGGGCGGCCCGGCGGCCGTTCCCCCCGGTGCGGCGGGAAGAGCACGCAGGCGAAACCGAACTTCCGTTCGAGCTCGGGCCCGTCACCGCTCACGAACGTCAAAGAAAACGGACGCAGCTGCCGCTAGCAAAAAAATGGGGAACCTTCGCAACTACTACCAGCTCCTGCACGTACAGCACGACGCTCCGACGGCGGTGATCAAGGGCAGCTACCGCACGATGATGCAGACGCTTCGCCATCATCCCGATCTCGGCGGCGACGAGCAGCGTGCGCAGCTGCTGAACGAGGCGATGCGAACGCTCGGTGATCCGCTCTTGCGCACGCGTTACGACGAAGCACTCACGGCGCAGCGTGCCAGGTGGGAACCACGGGACGCGCCTGCCGCGGCGGAGAGAACGGCGAGCTCCGAGGCCGAGGCAGACGCGGCCGACGATGCCGCCGCTCGTGCCGAACCGTCCGCGGGGGTCTCCGAAGGTGACGTCGGCAAGCGGAGGACCGAGGGCGTGAGCGCGCTGGCGACGGTGCCCCCCGTGTTCGCGAACGCCGATCCGAGCTGCCCGTTCTGTGGTGCCGTCGTCGGAACGGCCTCGCACCGCGGAATCGGCGCGTACGGCGCGCACGCGACGTGCAGCCGATGCGGCGGGCCGACGCGAGCGCCGGACACCCGCAGCGGCACGGCCGACCGGCGGCGACGCTCCCATCGCGTGGAGCACGAGACACGGGCCTCGGTCGAGCGGCGCCGGGCGAGCGACGCGCCGATCGCGGTCGCGCTCGGCGAGTTCTCCGCGACCGGCTGCTCGTTCCGCGCGAACATCGAGTTCGATATCGGCGAAGTGGTGCTGCTGCGAGCGGACGAGATCACGGCCATCGGCACGGTGCGTTCGTGCTTTCGGTCATCGGAGCGGGGAGAGCCGCTACGGATCGGTCTGGAATTTCTGACCGTCGAGATGCGCGCGGCACCGGGAAGCGTGTTCTCCACCAGGGCGTGATCCCGCGCATCCCGACCTTGCAACGCCCTCCCCTTGCTTCATCGAGGAGCCGCCGTCACCGGGCGCCCGGCACCGGAGCAGCTGCAGCTGGTGGCGACCCTGCCGCTGAACAGCAGCGGCGAGCCACCACCGGCCTCGTAGGAGACGGCATCCACGTCCGGGTGATCGGTGCAGACCCTGGCGCAGGCGTCCGCGCTCTCGAGCAGCAGCGCACCGGCGTCGCCCGACGAGCTGCACGCGATGACCGAGGCACTCAGCAACAGACTCGCGACGATCCTGACCATGGTCTTCTCCGGTGAGTGTTCGACAAGTTGCAAGGAGCGTCCCGATCGGTGGCCCGGCCGAGACGCCGACACCATGATCGGTTCGGCGACGGAAGATCGCATCGGCAGATCGGCGGGAAGCGGATCGACCGTTCGGTCGACATGCGCATCGGTCCTCCGGTCGCTCCCGTGGCATCACCTCGGATCGCTTCCCTCGAACCTGTTCCTGGCGATCGGTGGCACGGCACGTGCGCAGGCGGCTTCCAGCGGAGCGTCAGCACGGGGACGGCACCGCTCGCGCACGCATGGACGGGGACGAAGCGCGTGCCGAAGCGCTGATCCGGCGCACCTGCCGATGTCGAGGCTGGCGGACTCGCACAGGCCCGACAGGATTCACCCCCTTTGCCGCCCCCTGATCAAACCCGCATCCCGCAGCCGCCTCAGCCACGCCGAGCGCCGACCGTGGCGCTCCATCAACACACCGAAGCGGGCGCGGTACTCGGCGCCTCGAGACGCCCCCTCGAGCGCATCGCGGAGGTCGCGGAGCCGGACGAGCGCGGCGTCGTAGGCACTGGCGATACCCCGTTCGAGGTCGCCGTCGATCGCCGCCCACTGCGCTTCCGCACGGTCAGCGATTCCCGCAAGGTACCGGGCGCGATCGGCGGCGCGTCGTCGCTCGACGCGCTCGCGTTCACGCCGCTCGGCATCGAGTCGGTCGTCGCGAATCGCCTCGACGCCCGCTTCGATCACCGCCACGCTGCGACGTGACGAATTCACGGTGGCATCCGGCCGATCCGGCGAGGCGAGCCAGGCACGACGCAGCGAGCGCTCGGCCTCCGCGCCACGTCCGGCAAGCAGAAGCCTCGCGACGCCTCGCAGCTCGTCGACCGGACGCTGTTCGAGCCACCGCTCGAGCGTCTCGTCCTCTCCCCCCGTCCGCGGCAGCGGCGCGCTGGCCGCGGCGGCCGCTCCGAGAAGGTCCGCATCGATCATGGCGAACTCGACCAGCGCTTCCTGGGCCGCCGTGAGCTCGCCGAGCCCGGCCGGCAACGGCGGCTCGAGAGAATCGTCCGGACCGCCGGTCTCGATCTCCCCACGGCTCCACCGGGCGAGCCAGCCGAGGTACAACGGGCGCGGATCGCCGCGCAACAGCTCGTTCCGCAACGGCGACAGTCGCGCTGCCCAACCCGGCCCGTCACCTCCACCCCAGAATCGCTCGCTGTCGACATCGTCCTCGGCGAACGCCCACGTCAGCAGCAGCCTGCCGCCGTGACGTTCGGTCTCGAACGCGGATACCCATCCGGTATCGACGCCCCCTTCGGTAAAGGGCGCGAGCACATCGTCGGACCACGTCTCGCCCGGCAGCGCGAGCGTGAGATCGCAGGCGCCCCAACTCGCCGAGTGGACGTGCAGATCGAAGAACCGACCGAGCCAGTCGAGCGCATCGCCCTTGAAGTCGCCGTAGTGGTACTCGTTGACGAAGCCGTTCGACGTGATCGTCGCGCGAGACGATGCGGCCCGAAGCTCCGCCGCCTCGGCCTCGGTCAACGGTCGCTCGACGGCGATGAATTCGAAGAACTCGTACGTGCTCATTCAGGGCTACCCCGGTTGGACGATCGCGCGCGATCCGACCGACGTGTGCGGTCCGACTCGATCGTCGTCAGCGCTGCGCTCGCGAACTCTCGCTCCCTCTGCTCGAGCGCGCTCACCGCACGAGCGTAGTCCCGAGCTGTTTCGAAGGCTCGCGCGGGGACGGCGTCACCACGAGTGCCGACGAGCGTCGATTATCACACTACGCAACCTCGCTCGTGCCACCGCAACCGTCCGCACTCGACGAAACGGCACCGGACGAACGCGTCGATCGGTACGGGTCCGGGTCGTCGTCGCGAGGGTCGGAACGCCTCGGCTCCGGCGATGTCCACCAGCACCTCTTTCCGGTGAGACGGGGGAGAGCGTCCAGGGCGCGTCGTACCCGGGCCGGCGCGGATCCGATTCGGCCTCGAGACCTCGCGGGTCGATGCCGCGGAAGCGCGTGAAGTCGCTCCTCGGCTTCGGCACCGGTACCGGTGCCACATGGCATGAGTCTTGCCGCTGTGACTTCCGTCGCATCTCGCGACGGCCTGTCACGTAGTACGTGGCTCGAAGCGCTCGACCATCCACGGGTCGTCAAGCGACTTCGGTGCCGGGTGCCAACTTCTCGACGGCGCGAAACCGGCGAGAGGTCACCCGGTCCGCAAAGACCTCGTTCCCTTGCTCGCGAACGGATTCCGCATGCACCGTCATGGACACATCACACGAACGTCAATCGATCGGAGATTCTGAAGCATATGACCAAGTTCGGCAGATCACGTCTCGTCAGTCACGGCTCGCGTCCCGACGGATCCGGCACGAGCCGGTACACGATAGTCGCCAGTCTCGTCATGGCCTCGATCGCACTCGTCGGCTGCAGCAGCGACAGCGATGGTGACGACGGCATGCAAGGCGGTCAGGACGGAGGCGGTGACCCCGTCGTCGTGTCCGATGACGGGAACTACGCCGTGGCGAGGAACGACGGCACGAATCCGGGCAGCGTGCACCTCTTCTCGGGCGGTCTCGACGGCGATGTCACGGTGCTCGAGACCGGCCGGAATCAGGGAATCGCGTTCGATGGGCAGGGCAACCTGTACCAGAACGGCGACAGCGACGACGCGACCGGCCTGACGGCCTTCGCCACGGCGGAGGCGCGCATGACCGGCGATGCCTTCGACACGGCCCGGGACCGGGAGATGAGTGTCGCGCCCGGCAAGGGTCTCGCCTACGTCGCGAGCGCGGGACTGCTCGTCAGCGGAGACGTGAGCGACGAATCGGCCGATCTGAAGGTCTTCGCCTCGACCGCCGGCGAAGGGGCGGCGCCGATCGCGACGGTCGACATGCCGGCTCCCGTCTGGGACACGTTCCACGACCCGGAAGACGATCGCCTGTTCGCGGCGCTGACCGACGGCACGCTCGCGATCTTCGACGATTTCAGCGACGACCCGAGCGCCCGGCCCGATCGCCTGGTGACGCCGGTGGACGACGCGGGCATGCCGGTATCGATCAACTTCCACGGCGTGTTCGTCGCCGACGGCACGATCCTCGTCTCGGACGTCGGTGACGCCATGTCGGCGAGCGACGGGGCGCTGTTCGTCTTCAGCGACGACGACGACCTGAACGGCGAAGTCACCGCCTTCACGCGCATCGCCGGTGCGACGACGCTGCTCGGCAACCCCGTCGACGTGATCCTCGACAACGGTGCGGCGATCGTGGCCGAGAAGTCGAACGACCTGCTGCTGACCTTCGCCGACGTAGCCTCGTCGAGCGGCGGCGACATCGCCCCCGACGCGGCGACGGCGTTCACGAAGCCCGAATCGATCGCCCTGACGGCGGCGTCCTCGATGCAGGCGGACGTGTCCGACCTCGACGTCGAGACCGACGTCGAGAGCGTCGCGGTGGCGCAGAACCCCTCGGCCGAGCAGATCGTCGGGGTCGACGCGACGCTGAACGCCGACGTCGGCGTGATCAACCTGCTGGAGGCCGATCTCGAGAGCTCGACACGGTTCTCCGCGGCACTCGTCGAGGGCGATCCGGGGGCACAGAGCTTCCGGACGCTCGAGAACATCCAGTACGACGGCGAGGGCAACCTGTACGCCGTCGTCGACACGACCGACGGCGATAGCGTCTCGTCACGCGGCATCGTCGTGCTGCACCGCCCGGGTGCACGTGCGGACGGCGTGCTGAGCATGGGTGATCGGGATCGCGTCATCTCGGGGTCGGATGTCGGGCTGACGTCTCCGAAGGGCATCGAGGTGGTGCAGTCGCTCGGCCTGTTGATCGTCGCCGACGTCGGTGGCGAAGGCGTCGCCGGAACGCTCGACGTCTTCTCGCAGAACGCCGGCGGCAACGCGGCTCCCCTCTTCACCGTCACGGCGGTGGGCGACGGGGCGATCTGGGACATCGACTACGACCCGGCCGAGGACCGGTTGTACGCGGCGGGGACGGTCGGTGACATCCTGGTCTACGACGACTTCGTCGCGTCGGGAGCGAGCGCGTCGCCGACACGCACGATCCGGCCGTCGACGGCGATGGCCACGTCCAACATCCACGGGATCGTGCACGTCGCGGCGAGCGACCAACTCATCGCCACCGACGTCGGCAGTGCGGCCAGTGCCGAGGACGGCAGCCTGTACGTGATCGACGGCGCATCGACGGTCGAGGGCTCGGTCGATCCGGTCGTGACGATCGCCGGCCCGGCCACGCAGCTCGGCAACCCGGTGGACATCGCCTTCGACGGGGCGGATGTCTACATCGCCGAGAAATCCAACGACCAGCTGCTCGTCTACACCGACGTGCTGAGCCTGCAAGGAACGCTCGATACGGCGGCCGACGTCTCCGTCGTGCAATCGAAGCCCGAGTCGGTCTCGCTTCTTCCCGAGTGATGGCGAAGCCGGTGCCGCGCGAGGGCGTGCGGCACCGGCGCGGCCGATGTCTTCGAGCGCATCGAAGACCCCTCACGACACCGTCGGTGCCGTCGACCCCGTTTCGACGACGTCGGTCCCGGGGTGTCGGAGGCGACAGCCTCGCGCACGGGTTCAGGTCACCGTCGCGTCGGTCGGAACGCTTCAGCGCCCGGCGATGTCCACCAGCACCTCGTTCCGGCGGAACGGCGGAAGCGTCCAGGGCGCGTCGTACCCGGCCCAGCGCGGATCCGATTTCGCCTCGAGACCTCGCGAGTCGATCCAGTCGGCAAGCGCTCGCGCGTTCTCCGAGCGCGCGTCCTCGGTCGCCCGGCCCGAGTACCGCACGGCGGCCACACGCCTCGGCGCCCTCTCGCGCAGCGAGACCTCCGGGTCGGTGGGGCGCGGAGCGGTGTCGATCGAGTAGCCGCTCGGCAGCACGAAGGCGTAGCGCCAGCTCTCGCCATCCCGCTCGGACGTGACGGGCGCGGTCATCGCGATCTTCTCTCCCGCGTCGTCATCCTCGCTCTCCGCGACGACGGGTGCGGTCATCGCGATCTCGTCCCTCGACTCGTTCTCCCCGGAGATGTAGTCGAACAACCGCCGGAACGCGATGCCGCCCGCCTCCTCGAAACTCGCGCTCACCCGCGTCTCGGCGACGACGACCGGCGCGTAGTCGCGGATCTCGAACCGATCGTCCTGGCGGACCAGCTCGTAGGGCGCCTCTTCCACCGAGCTCTTTCCGAAGACGGCGCACCCGGTGGACAGCAGCGACAGGGTGATGCCAAGCAGGAGAATGGGCAGGGGAGGACCCGACCGGGTCGACGCAAGGATCGAAAGCGGCATGACGGTCGGCGTTCCTCGGTGGCGATGGTGCGGGAGTATGCCGGCGGCCGTCCGCGACCAGGGCTCGCACGACGCGTCCGACCGGGTGTTCGGTAAATTCGTCGTCCGCGAACCGCGCCGAATCGACCGTGGCCTCGAATCGTCGCTCGACGCCGTGCTCGCCATCGACCCGGTGGTCTGCGCCGAGGTATCGGTGTTCTTCGAACGGATCGAGGCGCTCGAGGTCGTGCTCGCCCGGCCGGGTGAACACGCAGCGTCGAGGCGAGGTTCGGCGCGATCTCCTCGTGACGATCGCTCGCCCCCGTCATCGCGTAGAGGTAACCGTCGACGAGCTCGTGCCGGACGTCTTGGCCACGCTCGTGGGCCAGGTAGCCGTCCGGTTTCATCCGGGGCGGCGCTTCGGGCGAGACGGGCAAGGCGGGTCTCGGCAGGTGTCCGGAGGATCGGCACGCCCATCATGCCACCGACGCCGCGAGATGGCCGGATTGACTTCTCACGACCAAGGTAATACCTTTTGGTATTACAATCGGGAAAATCAAAGAGGCATGCGCGTCACGAGCAAGGGGCAGGTGACCATTCCGAAGCCGGTGCGCGATGCGCTCGGCATACGGACCGACGGCACCGAAGTGGAGTTCGTACTGAACGAGGCTGGCGAGTGGGTATTGTGCAAGGTCGGCACCATCGAGTCGCGCAGCCGGTTCCGCACCGCACACGAGGCAGGTCGATCGACGATGTCGACCGACGAGATCCTCGCACTCACCCGCGGGTAGCGACGTGTCCGGCGTGCTCGTCGATTCGTGCGTGGTACTCGACCTGTTCGACCCGGACGGGGCATGGTTCGAATGGAGTGTCGCGACTCTCGAAACTCTCGACGCGAGCGCCGTGCTCGTCATCGATCCGGTGGTATACGCCGAGGTGTCGGTAGGCTTCGAACGCATCGAGGTGCTCGAGGCCGTGCTCGCCCGGCTCGATCTCGCCTACCGGGAACCGCCGCGGGAGGCGTCGTTCCTGGCCGGCAAGGCCTTTCTGCGGTACCGGCGATCCGGCGGCACGAAAACGGGCGTGCTACCCGACTTCTTCATCGGCGCACACGCCGCGGTGGCGGGCTATCGACTGATGACGCGCGACCCGCGACGCTTCGCCACACACTTCCCCACCGTGGAGCTGATCAGCCCCGATCGAGATCTCTGACAGCTCGGGAAAATCGAGCAGGAGCATGATTCACGGGCTCTTTCGATGCTTCTCGATAGTTCGCACTCGATGTATCGGGGGTAGGAAACGGCGTGTGGCGGAAGCACGAGGCGGGACGTGAACCGCGCAGGTTCGCCACCGGCCGCCTCGGGAGTGCCGGGCACGGCGATCCGCGTTCGACGGAAGGGCCACGATGAAGACTACCGACACCTGCCGGACGGCAAGGGAACGTTGCCGCCGACTCGAACTCGAGAACCGCCTGCTGCGAGCGGAGCTCGAGCGCCATGGCATCGCCCTGCCGACAAGTCCGACGCCCGAAGGCGCGGGTTCCTGGCAGCGCCCCGTCGGTACCGCACGGAATCAGGACCCGCTTCCCGCGATCGCGGGAGACGATGCTGAGCACACTCGAGCGCCCGTCTCTTCGAGCACTCTCTCGAGCGCGGCGGGGTATCGCGCGTTCGGCTACCGTCGTCAGCGCGATCTCGAGCTGTTCAGAGACACTTGCCTCTCGTACAACCGAGAGGGAGTTGCAGGTGGACGTGCCGGACATCCATGCGACGATGCTCGATCCGACCTCCACCGCCATCCGCCCGATGTCCGTTTCCGACGTGGTGGCCCGTGACATCCGCTCGCGACTCGACGCTGCCGAACGCGAAAACGACGTCCGCATCGTTCACGCCTGCGAGTCCGGCAGCCGAGCCTGGGGCTTCGCCTCTCCGGACTCGGACTACGACGTGCGATTCGTCTACGTGCGCCGCCCCGAGTGGTATCTGTCGTTCGACGTGGAGCGACGGCGGGACGTCATCGAGTACCCGATCGTCGACGAGATCGACATCGGCGGATGGGACATGCGCAAGGCGCTGTACCTGTTCACCCGGACCAACGGGGCGTTGCCGGTGGCACCGCCGTCGATCGTGCCGCCGATCGAGCGACTGTTGGCACGAAAGCGCGCGGCGCCCGAGATCGGCGAAGGAGAACCCGTTCCCGAGCTCGACACGTTCATCCACGACGAGCTCGCGCGGCACGCCGACGGCTTCAGCGGACAGGGTCGGCCTGAAACCGGCGCAGGCGGAGAGGTTCGCGACGCGCTGAACGAACTGTTCAGACTCGCACTACGGGAAGCGTGAACCACGTGAAGAAGGCGTCGGTCCAGCCTCATGGTCGAGGTCTCGACATCGACGTGACACTCGCCAACGCGTCTTTCGACGTTCCGGCGCGCATCGACCGATCCCTGTCCGAAATCGGCAACAGCGAGCTCGCGCCCGGATTCTCGCGCCACGGTGACCGGATATCTCGCATCGAGTACAACGCACCCGCTACACGGTTACCCTTGCACGCCATGGGACAGCGCCCCATCCACGCCCTTCCCGATTCCGTCACCGAGCTGCCCGTCATGGCGCTGGCGGACGACATCGCCGAGGCGTTGTCGACGCGGGACGTGCTGCTGCGCGCCGAACCCGGCGCCGGAAAGAGTACGGGCCTGCCTCTGGCGCTGCTTTCGAGCGACACCCTCGCCGGCCAGATCCTCCTGCTCGAACCCCGCCGTCTGGCGGCTCGATCGGTAGCCGCCCGCCTGGCCGCCCACCTCGGCGAGAAGATCGGACAGCGCATCGGACTGCGCATGCGTGCCGACACGCGGGTATCCCGACACACCCGACTGACCGTGGTCACCGAAGGGGTACTGACACGGATCCTCCAGGACGACCCCGAGCTCACCGGTATCGCACTGGTCATCTTCGACGAGTTCCACGAGCGCAGCCTGCATGCGGACGTCGGCCTGGCGTTGACGCTCGAGGTGCAGCAGGCCTTGCGCCGCGATCTGCGACTGCTGTTGATGTCGGCCACGCTGGACGCCGCTCCCTTGTCGGAGCGACTTCAGGACGTGGCTCGTTTCCAGTGCGCCGTTCGGCAGAACACGGTCGAGATCCTGTGGACAGGTGAGTCATCGGGCGCGCTCGACGTACGCGTGCAGAACACGGTTCTGAACGCACTGGATCGGCATGCCGGGGATATTCTGGTGTTTCTGCCGGGTGTAGCGGAGATCACGCGTTGCGCCCGACTGTTGAGACCGCGACTCCCCGTCGCCGTCGACGTGCACGTGCTGCACGGCGGAGTCGGTGCAGCCGAGCAACGCGGGGCCACCGCGCCGGCCGTACCGGCGCGCCGCAGGGTCATCCTGTCCACGAGCCTCGCGGAAACCTCCATCACCATAGACGGCGTGCGGATCGTGGTGGATTCGGGCCTCGAAAGACGCGGCACGATCGACACCGGCACCGGTGGACAGCGTCTGGAGACCGTGATGGCCAGCCAGGCGAGTGCCACGCAACGCGCAGGCCGTGCCGGTCGCACGTCGCCCGGTGTCTGCTATCGATTGTGGAGCGAGTCCGGACACGCGCGGCGGGTCGCGCATTGGCAAGCGGAAATACACCGCGCGGATCTCGCACCGCTGGTGCTCGAACTCGGCTTGTGGGGGGCGGCCGGTGCCGACGACCTCGCCTGGCTGGAACCGCCGCCGCCGGCGAGCATCGCCAGGGCGCAAGGCCTGCTGACGCGGCTGGGCTTGTGGTGCGAGGGACGACTGACCTCGGCAGGACGAACGGTAGCCGCCTTGCCGGTGCACCCGAGACTGGGAAGCATGCTCGTCTGGGGCGCCGACCATGGAGCCGGCCGCCTTGCCTGCCGAATCGCCGCGGTGCTGGACGATCAGACGCGTGGCACGAGCTCGGTGGATCTGGAACCCCTGTTGAACGGCACACCGACCTCGACCCAGGATCGGCGAGCGCGTCAACTCGAGCGCCTGCTCGGCCGCGGCGACACGCGCGGGCGATCGATGCCTGCCGCGGTGCTGCTGGCCCGGGCCTATCCGGACTGGATCGCCCGGCGAAGGCTCGGCGACACGCCGACCTACCGGCTGGCGTGCGGTACCGGTGTCGTCATGTCGGCCGACGATGCACTGGCTCATGCCCCCTGGCTGGTGGTGGCAGAGCTCGGGGGTGCCGGTCGGCAGCTGCGCATCTTCAAGGCGCTGGCGCTGGACATCGACGAACTGCAGCGCCACTCGCCGGAATACGTCCACGCCGTCAAGCACATCGACTGGGACGACAAGCGACAGCGCGTGGTCGCCGAGCATCGCCGGATGCTGGGGCATCTGGTCATCGACGCACGACCCGTGCACGACATCCCGAATGACGATCGCGCCACCAGCCTGCTGGCGGGCATCCGCCGACTCGGCCTCGCCTGTCTGCCATGGGATGCCACGTGCCGGGAGTGGCAGGCACGCGTCACGCTCATGAGCACGTTGTCCATCGATGGGCAGGAGCCTGCGTGGCCCGCCGTCGACGACGACGCCCTGATGGCGTCCCTGGACGAATGGCTGCTGCCGTGGCTGAGTGGCGTCGGTTCGATCAAGGCGCTCCGGCAGCTGAATCTGCACCAGGCGCTGAACGCCATGCTGGACTACCGTCAGCAACAGCGTCTGGACGAATGGCTGCCCACGCGCTACACCGTGCCCAGCGGCTCGAGGATCGCCCTGAGCTATCTGCAGTCCGGCGCTCCGGTACTCTCCGTCCGCCTTCAGGAGATGCTCGGCTGCGCCGAGAACCCGGCCGTGGCGAAAGGGCGGATTCCGTTGAAGGTCGAGCTGTTGTCACCGGCACACCGGCCGGTACAGGTCACGACCGACCTGAAGAACTTCTGGACCAATAGCTACCCTGCCGTCAAGAAGGACATGGCCGGACGTTACCCGAAGCATGTCTGGCCCGACGATCCGGCGAACGCACGGCCGACGACCCGCACGCGTCGGACCTATCGGCCCCACGGCACCGAGCGGAACAAGGAATGAAGTCCGATCCGGATCGGATCCATGAAGAACCGCCGTCGAGTCGCGACTGACGAAGCGTGACACACGCCCGCTCACGACCGATCGTCTCGCTGCGCGTCAAGCCGCCGCATTCAGCCGGGCGTCCACCGCCGCGTCCACGGATGCCAGCATGCCGCGTTGCTCCTCGGACTGCAGTTTCGATTCGAGCTCGTCAGCGGCCCGCTCCAGCCGTCGACGCTCGTCCGGGGTCAGCGATGCCTCGGCGGCGTCGGCATCCACCGCGGCGGTGATCGGTACCTGACGAGGCGGCTTGTCGTCCCGCAGCAACGAGGCGCTCTCCCGAACCAGCTTCAGGAGCCCACGCCGTTCGGGCGAGGCCATCACGTCGCGTACGGCGGCGTCGATCTGCGCGGCGCGCTCGCGTCTCCGAACGTCGGGCACGTCATCGGCCAGTTCACCTCGGGCCAGGCAACGATCGATCGTCCGTCCCAGCAGTACCACCCGCGTCACCGTCATCAGTGCGCGGCGGATCGTGACGACGATCAACGCCGTGCGCAGAACCTTCTTCACCGGCTTCATGACCAGGCTCTTCAGGAACCCGCCGACCTTGCCCGCCACGCCTTGTTCCGGCCCTTCGTAGAGGGGCGCCACCGCTTCGGCACCGTAGTTGCGCCCGTTGCGCTCGAGCAGCTTGTCGACCAACCGCCGTACCACCCGATCGCCCGCCACGTCGTCCAGGAACGGGATCGGGATGAACTGGCATACCGCAGCGAGCAAGGCGTGGTGCACGGTCAGGTGCAGCACGCCGCCCCGACCGTCACCGGCATCGGGGTTCGCGTCGGCCTCGGCGCGCTTCCCGGCGGGCCGTTCGGAATCGTTCGACTCATCGATCATCTGATCACCGTACATCGTCCGCGATGCAGAACGATACGCGACTTCTCGGGATCATCTCCAGACCGCCCGTGCGAGTGCGTGCGTGGATGAACGACTCGCAGGCGCCGTGCGTCTTCCGACAAGGGCGACCGGCTGTTCCGGCGTTCGTGACCGCGCTGTTCACCGTCGCGACACCGGAGGCGGGGTTCCGCTTCGTGCCCTTGCACCACGAGGTAACCGACTCTCACGCCCGCGACCAACCGATCTGGTGGAATTCGGCGAATCTCTGAATTTTTCAGGGCTTCGCCTGATTCAGCCGAATCGAATGCCGATCGATCTCGAGACTGCGCTCGAAGCCGTTTCCGCCGGCCCGTTCGCGGACGGCTCCGAAACGCCGACGCTCGACATCGAGCAGAATGTTCACATCTCGACGAGAACGTCATGTTCCGATCCCTCTGAAGACAAGGTGGCGTCGGCTTCGCGGCTCCGACCATCGCTGTCCCTGAAGGAGAAACCGGGATGACCGACTGCACCACCCTGTTCGACTTCGCCCGCGCCGCCGACCGCGACGCCTGGCGCGAGCAGAACGACACCGTCATGGGCGGCAACAGCCGAGGCCGGATCGAGCAGACCGAGGACGGACTCGTCTTCGCGGGAGATCTCGTCACCCGCGACGGCGGCTTCGTGCAGATGCAGGCTTCCCTGCCGGACGGCGCGCTGACAGGCATGACGGGCCTCCGCCTCGTCGCGTCCGGCGACGGTCGACCTTGGCGCGTCCGCATCACGACCGACGCCCGTGTCCCGCGCACCGCCCTGCGAGGTCGAGGCGATGCGGTGATCGAGGAAAGCGGCGTCGAGATGGACGGCCCGCGCGTCGCCTTCGCCGCGCCCGTCCGGGACCTCGGTCAGGGCGACCCCGCACCTGTGCCACGGTATCGACGGCCGACCCCGAACCCTCCGTCAGAGGCCGTCCGGTTCCCGGGGCGGTGTGGGACGCGAGCGGGGCTCGGTCGATTAGGGCTGATCCTGTCCGACGGTCGGGATGCACCCTTTCGTATCGCGGTGCGTCGCATCGAGGTCTGCCGTTGAGAGCGGCATCGCTATGCGGGTGGCGACGGAAACGGCACGGACGTGAGATTCCGTCACGACGGACGATCCGTCGAGCCGACGCCCGATGGCTCGCGGCGATTCCCCTGCGCCCCACTCTCCTCGTCGCCGATCCGAGGCCTCGCGAGCGCCATGGCCACAGCGAGCGCACGATGCGTCCGAGCCTTCGCCCATGCTTCCTGTCCCGCGAATCGACCGGAGGGAAGCGAGAATGAGCCGAGCGACGCGGACGTCCGCGATCGTCGAACCGGACAGCCGGACGCCGGAGTGCCCGGCGGCACTACCCTTCGCGTCTCCGGGCTCTGGAGCCGTCGGCGTCGCATCCGCCGTCTCCGACGACTCCGACGACTCCGACGACTCCGACGACTCCGACGACTCCGACGACTCCGTGGCCATCGTGTCTCGCGCACCGTGAGCGACGAGCGCACACCGTCGTTCCCACCGGAATTCTTCGATCGTGAGGACGAGTCGGACGATGCGCGCTTCTACGCCCCCGACCGCCTCGTCACCCATGTCGACGCGCAGGCGATCGCCGCGATCGGCGAGCTGTACGTGGAGCTCGGTCTGACCGCACCGGACGCGTCCGTGCTCGACATCTGCTCGTCGTGGATCTCGCACTTTCCGACGAAGCCGGCCCGACTCGTCGTCACCGGCATGAACGCGGCGGAGCTTGCAGCCAACGAGATGGCCGGTGCCTGGTCGGTCAGGAATCTCAACGTCGATCCGAGCCTCGCCCACGAGGACGCGTCGTTCGACGCCGTCACCTGCGCCGTGTCGGTCGACTACCTCACGCGGCCGCTCGAGGTGTTCGCCGAGGTCGCCAGGGTGCTGCGACCCGGCGGCCCGTTCGTCTGCACCTTCTCGAACCGATGTTTCCCGACCAAGGCGATCCGCGGCTGGCTCTCGACCGACGATTCAGGGCGGTGCGCCATCGTCGCGACCTACTTCGCGCTGAGCGACGGTTTCGACGAGCCGATCGTGCAGCACCGCAACGCCGGCGCCGCGGGCGATCCGCTCCATGCGGTCTGGGCACGACGACGCTGACGGCGCGTTCCCCGGCGACGGGCCGGCGTCTCGCTCTCCGGGGCGACTCGATCTCGAGCGGGTGCGGTAGGATGAGTGTCGCGCAAAGTCCCGGTGACCTGACGCGGTCCGCCACCGAGCAGGGCACGTGAACGCTCCCGCACCAGCCGCCCGCCGTTACTGGTGGGTCAATCAGAACCAGACCTTTCGACAGGAGATAGGTGGCGGCTATCTCTGGTCGCCGAAGCGAAAGGCCGACGGCGCCTACAACCGCTTCTACGACTTCATGCGGGAGGTGGCGCCGGGGGACCTCGTGTTCTCGTTTCGCGACACGCTGATACAGGCGATCGGCGTCGCCACCGACTACTGCTTCGAGGCGCCGAAGCCCGCCGACTTCGGCAACGCCGGCAAGCAGTGGGACCGGATCGGGTGGAAGGTGCCGGTGCGCTGGACGATGTTGTCGAACCGCATCCGTCCCGCCTCGCACATGGATACGCTGGCGGTGCTCCTGCCGACGAAGTACGCGCCGTTACGCGTCAACGGCAAGGGTCTGCAGTCGGTGTACCTCGCCGAGGTTCCCGAGTCGATGGCCTTCGAACTCGGTCGGCTGATCGGCCCGCCGGTGAGCGAGCTGGTACGCGATCGCGCGCTGGGGGATCTGCCGGACGTCACGGCCGGGCGGGCACGTGCGGAGCTGATCGAGTGGGAAGACCATCTAGAGCGGCAGATCATGACGGCTCGGACCATGAGCGATACGGAGCGCATGGCCGTCGTGAAGGCGCGAAGGGGCCAGGGCCAGTTCCGCGACAACGTGCTGCAGGTCGAGCGTCGCTGCCGTATCACGCGGGTCGACCGTCCCGAGCACCTGGTCGCGAGCCATTGCAAGCCGTGGCGAGACTGCGCGGATGCGAGTGAGCGCCTCGACGGCGAGAACGGCCTGATGCTGACACCGACGATCGATCACCTGTTCGATCGTGGGTTCATCTCGTTCGAGAACGATGGTGGGCTGATCGTCTCGCCTCGGGCGGATCGGGCATCGCTCGCGCGGATGGGTATCGATCCGAGCGCGAGTACCAACGTCGGTGCTTTCAGCGGCGGCCAGAAGGCCTACCTCGAAACGCATCGGGAAAGCGTCTTTCTCGAAGTGAGTCGTTGAACGGTTCGCCAATTGCAACGATGCCGCCAGCACCGTTCGCCACGATGTCGGTCGCCGGATTTTCAGCGCGTCGTCAGCGTCGGATACCGTCCTGTTCCAACGGCGAGCCCGTCACCCGGATGCTCGACACCGCGTGGCTCCGTGCTCGTAAAGCCGTCGGGCTGCCGCAGGTGCGCGTGCACGACCTGATCCGGAACTACCACTCCTTCCAGCGGCGCGAGCGGACGAGCCTGTCCGAGGGCACGCGCGGCGCACTGGAGGGCTGGCGCGGCGAGACGGTCACGACCCGCGAGACCGAAGGCCAGATGCTCCAGCGCGCCTGCGGCGACCTGCTCGGCATGAAGGGCGTCATCGTCATCAACGACGAGGCCCACCATTGCTACCGCGAGCGCGCCGGCACCGCCGACGAGAGCGAGTTGAAGGGCGAAGCCAGTCTCCGGTATTTCGTCGAGAGCAGCAGTCTCCCCGTTCGCGAACGCGACCTCGCGTTCCCGAGAAAGCCACTCGGCGTACCGCAGTGCCTGCAAGACGTCCTCACGCTCCAGGTACGGATAGTCGTCGAGAAGCTGCGACGCTCCTGCCGGCACCGGTCTGTCCGACGACCATCCCTACCGTGACGCGCATGCCGCGGACGCGGCTTGCCGCCCATGACGTTCGGATCGCGGGTGATTCTCTCCAACGGCTCCGTCACGTCTATGCCCTCCCGATTCGACCGCGATTTCCGCAGTCGGCTCGACTGTCCATCTGCCGATGGTACATCGCGCCGCAAACGGCGCTTGCTGCCAGAGAGGCGAACGTCGATCGGATGCCTGTCCGCTCTCGCAAAACTCACGCACCGTTTCGGACGTCCGCGCTCGCGTAAACCCGCGCTCATTCGCCGCTGCGGCGCGACGGGCGCGATCATCGCGGCGCGCGCAGCGTGCCGTCCTCGCTCAGAACGACGGGTCGTTCTCCAACCCGAGCCGCGGCTGACGCTCGTCCCGTTCTTCCTAACGGGAAATCCTCGTCGCCATGCGCTACGTCACACTTCCAAAGTGTCTGACTGTTGCAGCAGAACGGTCGCGAGGTCGCGATCTTTTCACGCCGCGATCTACTCGGAAGCCTGCCGCTGCCGAAATGGACCTGACCGAACTCCTGCTGCAACCCGAGGGAAAGGCGCTCGAGCTCGAGCGCGACCTGTCTTCGCCGGCAGGAGTCCTGCGCACGGTCGTCGCGTTCGCGAACACCTCCGGCGGCACCGTGCTGATCGGTGTCGAGGACGGCACCCGCACCGTGCGGGGCGTGACTGACCCGCTCGCGCTGGAGGAGCGGGTCGCGAGCCTCGTCAGCGACTCGATCCTGCCGCGAGTGCTGCCTGACATCGGGCTGCTCGCCTTTCGGAACACGCATGTGGTGGCCGTGCGCGTCTACCCGAGCGCCGCCCGTCCGCACTACCTCGCTCGTTCCGGACCGGCGGAAGGCGCCTACGTCCGGGTCGGCTCGACGAACCGCCGCGCGGGCCCGGAGATGCAGGCCGAGATGCGACGCTTCGCGCGCGGCGAGGCGTTCGACGAGCAGCCGATGCCGGAGCTCGCGGCGGACGCGGTGGACTTCGACGCGGCCGCTTCCGCGTTCGAGGACGTCCGAAAGCTCGAGCGAGCCGACCTCGACACGCTTCGGCTGACGGTTCGCCACCAGGGACACCGCGTGCCGACCGTCGGCGGGGTGCTGCTGTTCGGTCGACAGCGGCTGAGACACTTTCCGGATGCGTGGGTGCAAGCGGGCAGGTTCGCTGGCCTCGACCGAAGCCGAATCGTCGACCAGACGGAAATCGTGTCGCACCCGTCGGCGGCGGTGCCCGAGGCGGTGGCCTTCGTCGAGAAGCACGGCCTGCACGGCGCGAGCATCGGTGCGGTGCGGCGGACCTCGGTCCGAAGCCTGCCACCGGTCGCGGTGCGCGAGGCGCTCGTCAACGCGCTGGTGCACGCCGACTACGCCCAGCACGGCGCCCCCATCCGGGTCGCGCTGTTCGACGACCGGCTCGAGATCGAGAACCCGGGGCTGCTGACCTTTGGCCTGACGCTCGACGACCTGCCGCGTGGCGTGTCGAAGCTGCGCAACCGAGTGCTCGGACGGACGTTCAAGGAGCTCGGGCTCGTCGAACAGTGGGGCAGCGGCGTGCAGCGGATGATCGGCGCGTGCCGTGAGGCGGGCTTGCCGGCGCCGGAATGGGAGGAGATCGGCACGCGCCTGCGAGTCACGCTCCGCACGGGCGTGAACGGGACGGTCGCGCTCGATCCGAAGGACCAGACCATCCTCGACGCGCTCGGCGCGACCGGCGGGTTGCGCACGCGGGAGGTGGCGGACGCAGTGGGGCTGTCGGCACGTGCGACCCGGCAGCGTCTCTCGCGCCTCGTGGGGCTCGGCGAGGTGCACGAGATCGGCTCCGGGCCGAACGATCCCCAGCGCCGCTATTTCCGGGTCGGCGGCTGAAGCCAGCTCCTTCTCTCGAGAACCACGCCGAGAGACTGACTCGCTACCACGGCATTCCGGAAGGGCATGTCATCGAGGCTCGTATCCGGAGGTGACTCTGAGTTCGGCGATCGAAGCGGCAGCGAACAAACCCGCCTGGAAGCTGCAGAAGACACCGTTCGTCGCCGGGCGGACGCCCCGCATCCTCTACCTCGCCGATCGCAACATCCTGGTCGACCAGCCTCGACTGCGCGAGTTCGTGCCGGTAAGTTCGTGCCGGTATTCGGGGAGAACGCGATCCACAAGTTCGCAGGCTCGATGAAGACCGGACGCGATATCTACTTCGGGCTCTACCAGAACCTCGGCGCGGGGCAGGAGAACTGGTATCGCGAGTACCCGGCCGACTACTTCGACGCGATCGTCGTCGATGAGTGTCATCGCGGCACGTTGACCAACGACTCCACCTGGCGACAACTTCTCGAGTACTTCGAGCCTGCCGCACAGATCGGTCTCACCGCTACCCCGGTTGTACACGAAGGCGCCGATACCTACCGCCACTTCGGCGATCCCATCTTCGAGTACTCGCTCGCTCAGGGAATCGACGACGGATTTCTCGCGCCCTACGCCGTGCGGCGCGTGGTGCCGAGCGCCGACGCCTTCGGTTACTCGCCCGGTGAAGGGGAGCTCGACCTGTTCGGCAACGAGGTTCCTCGGGAGGCACGTCCGGCGGACTGACCGAGATCGTGTCCGCGTTCGCGACCGGCTCCGGTGTCCTGCTGGTCTGAGCGAAGCGCACGGCTTCGCGCTTACCGGGATCGACGCGCTCGCCGATGCCGTCGAGTCCGTCTGCGCCGACCAGCTGGAGCCTCCGGTCAGACCGGAGATCGACGTCTGCCAAGTGGAGGGACATGCGGTCGTCGTCGTGGTCGTCGACGAGCTTCCGGCCGATCGCAAGCCCTGCCACGTCCGCTCGAAGGGTCTCGAGCGAGGCGTGTTCGTGAGAACGCACGACGGCGTGCGGCCGATGACCACATACGAGATCCACCTGCTGATCGCATCTCGTGGCCAGCCGAGGGACGATCGCGCCCCGGTGCCGGGGACGGGTACCGGCGACCTGGATCGCCGTCTCGTCGACGCGCTCGTGCGACGACTGCGCACGACTCGCGGCCCGAACTTCCACCACACGGCCGAGGACGAGAGCCTCGACCTGATGGGCGTCACGACGCACACGGACGACGGCGTCTGCCTGACGCTCGCGGGACTGATGGCGCTCGGTCGCTACCCGCAGCGCTTCTTCCCGCAGCTCGACATCACCTTCGTCGTCCATCCCACCACGAGCGGCGAGCCGCTCGCGGACGGCACCCGCTTCCTCGACAACCAGTCGATCGACGGCCCCATCCCGAGCATGGTCTCGATCGCGCTGACGGCGATGCGCCGGAACATGAAGCGGCGCGCGATCATCGCCGGAGCGGGTCGCGAGGATCGTTGGGAGTACCCCGAAGGCGCCATCCGCGAGCTCGTCGTGAACGCGCTGATGCATCGGGACTACCATCCGATGGCGCACGGCACACAGATCCGGCTGATGATGTACCCGGATCGCCTCGAGATCGCGAACCCCGGCGGGCTGCACGGTCCGATCTCGAGGGAGAGCCTGCTCGTCGAGCCGGTCAGCTCGATCTCCCGGAACGCCACGCTCGCGAAGCTGCTCGAGGACGTGCAGGTTCCGGAGGGGCAGGCGGTTTGCGAGAACCGCGGCTCGGGCCTGCTCGCGACGGCAGCGGAGCTGCGCCGCGCCGGAACGGACCCGCCGGAGCTGTCCGACTCGGTCCACCGGTTCACGGTGAGCGTCGCCAACCACGGGCTGCTTGACGCGGAGGCCGTCGAATGGCTCGCGAACGTCGACACGAGCGGGTTGAACGATCGACAACGTCTCGGTCTCGCCTTCCTGCACCGCAAGGGCAGCCTGACCAATCGTCAGTACCGGACGCTCAACGGGTGCGATGCGCGCGAGGCGACTCGCGAGCTCGGCGCGCTGTCGACGCGCGGCCTGCTCGAGAAGCGGGGGGATCGGCGAGGGACCATCTGGTACCTGGCCGGATCGTTCGATGGCGCGGACGCGCCGGTGTCGCCCGATCCCTCCGTGGAGCCGCCGACGCGGAGACGACGTCGGGATCGACGGGAGGAGATCCGGGCGCTGCTCAAGTCCGGCCCGCGTTCGACGAAGGAGCTGTCGTCGGCGATAGGCATCAAGTCGAAGGGACTGCTCGTGTGCCGAAGTGGTGTCTCCGCAGAGACGTCGCACTCAGCGCGCGATTTCGAGAAACACGCGCTCCCGATGCACATCCAGACAGCGCCTCTCCCCGCACAGGATGAGCGGGTATGCCAGCCAGTTGAAGAGCCACACGGCGGGCAAGGTCGGGTTCCAGACGGTCGAGCAGTCGCGACGTCGGGTCCGAGAGCAACTGAACGGGCTGGTCGGGTCGAGGAAGCTGATCTGCAGCTTTCGTGGAGATCGGCATCACCGATACGCGAGCGTGGCGAGGACACGCACTGACACGATGGCTACGGCATGGACATGGCCGGCTCAACCGTTGGTGGGCGTCGCGTACTTGTCGAGCATGGCCGGGTGGAACAGTGGACGAAGGCCGATGACGACCAGCCCGGGCGCAGCGTTTCGCGGCGCTGTCGCGACCGTTGCGCGTCCGCCGGCGACCTGCACCTGCCGCAGCGCATCGTCGATGTCCCGCACGACGCCTTTGGCCCGGACCACGCCGGTTCCGTCCGACGTCAGCCAGTCCACC